>ERZ1673962.127-NODE-127-length-63241-cov-73.925648_pt1 | contig 63241 bp, 55 predicted proteins | sample MGYA00580188_ERZ1673962 | MGnify/ENA primary metagenome ERZ1673962 (study PRJEB41334, sample SAMN05608104) | rock metagenome | biome: terrestrial subsurface; feature: shale formation; material: shale | place: USA: Pennsylvania ... | reverse complement strand
GCTCCTCCTGCTCTTTTTTGAACCAGTTCCAGGGAGCCAACTTCTTGAAATCAATGTCCATGTCACACCTCCAGAAGAAAAATTGAAGACTCTCGCTCACTCCGTTTGCCTGCGGCGACGGACAGCGCGCCCAGACGAAACGGAGTGTTCCGCTGACTTTGGCTGCTCATCTGTGCGTATCACCTCCTTCTTTCTGCCTGCCTGGATCTGATCATTGATCCATCGATCGATTTCACTTTGACGAAACCGCCACGTCCCGCCGACCTTGAAGGCCGGAATCTCCCCGTGCGCGGCGAGCCGGTAAAGCGTCCGCTTGCCGACTTTCAAGTAGGCAGCCAACTCGTCGAGTGTGAAGATCGCCTGCTGGCGCGCTGTCATAACACCCCCCACAAGTTCCGTCGTCACGCGGCCTCGCTCGAGGAAATTCTTGCAAGACTTTGCAAGGTATTGCGCCTAACATGCCGAAAGTCAAGAGTCAACACCCCGCGATCTGCTGGCCGATTGATGTGACTCAAATTTCCAGAGAGGGTGTGCTGGGGCAGTCCGATCCGGCGATAGGCAAAGGTTTGATCGGGAACCTGCAAGTGCTGCGGGCAGCCGCAGATCAAACACCGATCCTCACGTTGTAGCCGAGTGCCCGCAGCCCCTTGTCGTCTGCATGTTCCTTGGCGGAAACTCGTCTGGGCGCGCCCAGCCGACGATTTCCCCGAGGCTGCTCAGGCCAACGTGCGGAATTGCCCAGTCGTCGCTGCGGATCGCGTTCCAGAGTCGGGCCGAAACACTTCCGTTGCCCCAGACAAACGTAGTTCAACAGTATCCGTCCGGCCAACACACCTTCCCGACACCGCCGCCGAAGGCCATGGCCCATCAAGCGGATTTTCCATGCCCCCTCAGCGCCGTACCTACAGCAAATCTTTCAAGGCCCAGGTCATTCACGAGTGTTCTGAACCCGGTGCCTCCATCGCAAACATCGCCTTGGGCTACAGCCTCAATGCCAACCTCGTCCACAAATGGATTCGGCTGCATACCCAGAAAACCACGGCTATCCAGCCAGCGTTCATCCCGTTGCCTTCTCAAATGCTCGGCGCGGGATCGCATGCTCAAGTGCGCTGCTGCGATCATGAGTTTGATCCAGTCCGCCCGTAATAATGGGCACGATCCGTATGCCTATCTCAAGGATGTGCTGACACGGTTGCCGACGCAGCGGGCGAGTGAGATTGCAGAGCTGCTGCCGCATAGGTGGCATCCGGCATAGTCGCGCAAGACGGTTTGCCCGCACGCTTACGTTCAACAGCTCAAGCACCGTCCGCCCTTCGCGGGATCGTTGCCGCCAGAGCCACACGCCGAACTTTTCCACCTTGTCGTCGCCGGCCTGCGGTCAGTCAGGCAAGCCCAGGTGCTCGTTTTCCTGCTTGATCGCGTGGTCTCGGATCGCGTGCACCCGGGAAACGGCATCCACGAACTGCCACGATCTCTTAGCTTGGCGGGGTCAAGCCAGCCGGGATGCCCGGACGGTTACGCTGGTCCGCGCCCAGTTGCAGCACCAAGGTCGGCCGCAGCGATGAAGCGGGTCTTGATGCCGCACTGCGCCGCCCGATAGCGCAGTGCGATGGCCAGATGCGTCTTGCCGACTCCCAAGGGCCTATATCGCCTTGGCACGGCTCCGGGCAGTTTCGGGGAGGCTGCACGCAGTGCGCGACAAGATGTATCGCAGCCGAACTGCGGTGTATTCTGCAATCAGCCTAGGGCCGCGCGTATCCGCTGCTTCCAGTCGAACACCCGGGCATGGTTGGCCCCAGATGAGCTTTCTTTCGGGTGATGCACAGAGTGCAAAGGCTCACAGTACTTCGCCATGGTGCCTGGCCAACGCAAAGAGCCTTTCACTGTCTCCCTCAAGATCCTGTCTATGCATTTTCCTGCCTCAACACCTGCTTTGAAGCCCATGATCCGCGTTGACATGGTCTTCCGGTTGTCTGAGGTATCTATTTCTAGAAGATAGCGTTGTTCGCCGTTTCGCAGCTTGAACCTTGCCAGCAGATAACAGCGTGATTTTTCGTGATCGATCATGTGGTAGCTGCAACGTGGAACGGGCGGCAGAGGCCTCACTTCCAGTGCTACCAGCGCAACTCCAGACTCTTGGGTGATTTGTTCAAGAATCTCTCGGAGCAGCGAGAAGCGATCTGCAAGCCGTTCATGCTCGTCCCCATCACCCTCTCCCTCACCCAATTGTTGGAATTCTCCTGACGCTATGCTGCCCTCGCTCACAGGATCAGCCACGCCGAAGAGTTGGCTTTCTCTGCTCGGGCATTGCTCGTCGTCGACCTTCTTGCCATGACCGTTGGCACGCTCCCCGTTGTAGGGATCTTGGTGCGCAGCTGAGCATCAAACGGCCCTCTGCTGAAGCGAGCGCCTTACTCCACGGTTACCGACTTGGCCAGGTTGCGTGGCTGGTCGACATCAGTGCCACGCTGCACGGCGACGTGGTACGACAGCAGCTGCAGCGGCACGGTGTAGAGGATCGGCGCCAAGGCGTCGTGAATATGCGGCATCTTCACCAGGAAGATGCCCTCGCCATTGTCGAAGCCGGCCTCGCCATCGGCGAAGACGATCAGCTCACCGCCGCGGGCGCGCACTTCCTGCAGGTTGGACTTGAGCTTTTCCAGCAGCTCGTTGCTCGGCGCCACGGTGACCACCGGCATGTCCGCGTCGACCAGGGCGAGCGGGCCGTGCTTGAGCTCGCCGGCCGGATAGGCTTCGGCATGGATGTAGGAGATCTCCTTGAGCTTGAGCGCACCTTCCATCGCCACCGGATACTGGGTGCCGCGACCGAGGAACAGCGTGTGGTGCTTCTCGACGAAATGCTCGGCGATCTTCTCCACCGTCGTGTCCATCGCCAGCGCCTCGCCCAGCCGCGTGGGCAGGCGCCGCAGCTCTTCGACCAGCGTGGCCTCGACACCCGGCGGCAGGCTGTTGTGCACCTGGCCCAGGGCAAGGGTCAGCAGCATCAACCCGACCAACTGGGTAGTGAAGGCCTTGGTCGAGGCCACGCCGATCTCCGGACCAGCCTGGGTCAGCAGCGTCAGGTCGGATTCGCGCACCAGAGAGCTGATGCCGACATTGCAGATCGCCAGGCTCGCCAGGTAGCCGGCAACCTTGGCGTTGCGCAGGGCGGCCAGGGTGTCTGCGGTTTCGCCGGACTGCGAGATGGTGACGAACAGGGTGTCCGGCTGCACGACGACCTTGCGGTAGCGGAACTCGCTGGCCACCTCGACCTGGCAGGGAATACCGGCGAACTCCTCCAGCCAGTAACGCGCCACCATGCCGGCGTGGTAGCTGGTGCCGCAGGCGACGATCTGCACGTTGCGCACCTTGGCGAACAGCTCGGCGGCCTGCGGGCCGAACGCCTGCACCAGTACCTGCCGATCGCCCAGGCGGCCTTCGAGGGTGCGCTGCACGACCTTCGGTTGCTCATGGATCTCCTTGAGCATGAAGTGACGGTACTCGCCCTTGTCGGCCGCCTCGGCGCCCTCGTGGTACTGCACCACCTCGCGCTGCACCGGCTCGCCGTCGATATCCCAGATTTGCACGCTGTCGCGGTGGATCTCGGCGATGTCGCCCTCTTCCAGGTACATGAAGCGATCGGTGACCTGGCGCAGCGCCAGCTGGTCGGAGGCCAGGAAGTTCTCGCCCAGGCCGAGACCGATCACCAGCGGGCTGCCGCTGCGCGCTGCCAGCAGGCGGTCCGGCTGGCGCGCATTGATCACCGCCAGACCGTAGGCGCCATGCAGTTCCTTGACGGCATCCTTCAACGCCGTGGCCAGGTCGGCGCAGGTGCTCAGCTTGTGATTGAGCAGATGGACGATGACCTCGGTATCGGTATCGGACACGAATACGTAGCCCAGCGCCTTGAGCTCGCTGCGCAGCGCTTCATGGTTTTCGATGATGCCGTTGTGCACCACGGCCAGGTCACTGCCGGACACATGCGGGTGGGCATTGCGCTCGCACGGCGCGCCGTGGGTGGCCCAGCGGGTATGCGCGATGCCCAGCCGGCCGACCAGCGGGGCCTGCTGCTGCGCCTGCTCGAGTTCGGCAACCTTGCCCGAGCGCCGCAGGCGCTGCAGCTCGCCATGGCTGTCCAGCACGGCCAGGCCGGCGCTGTCGTAACCGCGGTACTCCAGGCGCTTGAGGCCTTCGAGAAGGATGGCGGTGATGTTGCGTTCGGCGATGGCGCCCACGATGCCACACATGATCAATTCTCCTGCTGGTGCTCTGGGGCCGCGCAGATCAGTCTGACGCCGCGGGCCTGAATGCTGGTGCGCGCCTCTTCGCTGAGGCGCTCGTCGGTAATGAGCGTGTGGATGCTGCTCCACGGCAGCTCCAGATTGGGAATACGCCGGCCGACCTTGTCCGCCTCGGCGAGAACGATGACTTCGCGTGCGACCTCGGCCATGACCCTCGATAGGCCGAGCAGCTCGTTGAAGGTCGTGGTGCCGCGCGCCAGGTCGATGCCATCGGCACCGATGAACAGCTGGTCGAAATCGTAGGACCTGAGGACCTGCTCGGCGACCTGCCCCTGGAAGGACTCCGAGTGCGGGTCCCAGGTACCGCCGGTCATCAGCAGGACCGGTTCGTGCTCCAGCTCGCGCAGCGCCGTGGCGACATTCAGCGAGTTGGTCATCACCACCAGGCCGTGCTTGTGGCCGAGCTGCGGAATCATCGCCGCCGTGGTGGTACCGGAATCGATGATGATCCGCGCATGCTCGCGGATGCAGCCGACCGCCGCACGGGCGATGGCCTGCTTCCAGGGCGAAACCGGCTGGCTGGTATCGGCAATGAATTCCTGCGGCAGCGGGACGGCGCCGCCATAGCGGCGCAGCAACAGGCCATTCTTTTCCAGCGCGGCGAGATCCTTACGGATGGTGACCTCGGAGGTCTCGAAGCGCCGGGCGAGCTGGTCGACGCCGACTTCGCCCTGTTCGTCGAGCAGGGCGAGAATGGCATGGCGGCGCTGCGGTGTGTTGCGCTTCGACATCGCTAAGTTTCGATTCGAAATTTAATGGCGCGAATCAAAACATAAGGCGCGTTCTGGCGCAACCGCCAGGCCGCCGGCGCTGGTCGGCTCAGGGCTTGGCTTTCACCGGTCGCTGCCAGCCCTGGATATTGCGCTGGCGGCCGCGGCCGAGGGCGAGGTTATGCGCCGGCACGTCCTCGGTGATGGTCGAGCCGGCGCCGGTGGTCGCCCCCTCACCCAGAATCAGGGGCGCTACCAGAGAACTGTTGGAGCCGATGAAGACGTCCTCGCCCATGACCGTGCGGTGCTTGTTGGCGCCGTCGTAATTGCAGGTGATGGTGCCAGCCCCGATGTTGGTGCGGGCCCCGATGTCGGCATCGCCCAGGTAGCTCAGGTGACCGGCCTTGGCGCCCTCGCCCAGCGTCGCATTCTTCAGCTCGACGAAATTGCCGACGTGCGCCTTGGCCCCCAGCCGGGTGCCGGGGCGCAAGCGGGCGAAAGGCCCGCAATCGGCGCCTTCGCCCAGCTCGGCGCCTTCCAGGTGCGAGTTGGCCTTGACCTGGGCCCCGCGGCGCAAGGTGCTGTCCTTGATCACGCAATTGGGGCCGATCTGCACACCGTCCTCGATGACCACCCGGCCTTCGAGCAACACGTTGACGTCAATGCTGACATCGCGGCCAACGCTGACTTCGCCGCGTACGTCAAAGCGCGCCGGGTCGCGCAGCGTGACCCCCTGCGCCATCAGCTGTCGCGCCGCGCGCCACTGGTAGTGCCGCTCGAGTTCGGCGAGCTGAATGCGGTCGTTGGCGCCCTGCACTTCCATTGCATCGGATGCCTGCTCGGTCGCCACGCTCAGACCTTCGGCAACGGCCATGGCGATCACGTCGGTGAGGTAGTACTCGCCCTGCGCGTTGCCGTTGGACAAACGTCCCAACCAGTCACCCAGGCGCTGGCCTGGCACGGCGAGAATGCCGGTGTTGCCCTCGCGGATCGCGCGCTGCTCGGCGCTGGCATCCTTGTGCTCGACGATCGCCTGCACCTTGCCCGCCGCGTCGCGCACGATGCGCCCGTAGCCGGTAGGGTCGGCCAGTTCGACGGTCAGCAGTGCCAGCTGGTCGGTGCAGACCTTGGCCAGCAGTCGCTCCAGGGTTTGCGCCTGGATCAGCGGTACGTCGCCGTAGAGGATCAGCACGCGCTCGGCGCAAAGCTGGGGTAGCGCCTGGGCCACGGCGTGGCCGGTGCCGAGCTGCTCGGCCTGAAGGACGAAATTGAGGTCATCGGCGCCAAGTTGCTCGCGCACCTGCTCGGCACCGTGCCCGATCACCACCTGGATGCTGCGCGGCTGCAGCGCCCGGGCGGTATCGATGACATGCGCCAGCATGCTCTTGCCGGCCACGGGATGCAGGACCTTGGGCAGGGCGGAACGCATGCGGGTGCCCTGGCCGGCGGCCAGAATGACGATATCGAGCGACATGAAGGATTCCTGAATCGACGAAGCCAGGCCGGCTTCATGGGTGACAGAAAAAGAAAAAGGGTAGCCAAGGCTACCCTTTTACTCGAACGCGATGAAGTCGCTGACCGATCAGTGACGGCCGTACTTCTTGCGCAGTGCCTCGATGGTCCGCAGCTGGGCCGCGGCCTCGGCCAGACGTGCGGCCGCGGAGCCGTAGTCGAACTCGGCACCTTTCTCGTGCAGCGCTTTCTCGGCAGCCTTGACGGCAGCCTGGGCGGCCGCTTCGTCGAGGTCCTTGGCGCGCGTCGCGGTGTCGGCGAGCACCTTCACCATGTTCGGCTGCACTTCGATGAAGCCGCCGGAGATGTAGAAGATCTCCTCGTCACCACCCTGCTTGATCACTCGAACCGGACCCGGCTTGAGATCGGTCAGCAGCGGCGCGTGACCCGGCAGAACGCCGATGTCACCCAGGTTGCCGTGGGCGACGACCATTTCCACCAGCCCCGAGAACAGCTCTTCTTCCGCACTGACGATGTCGCAATGGACTGTCATAGCCATATTCATGCCTCGGTAGTCAGCCTGGCCGGCATACGCCAGTCAGGCTGGGACAGCGCCCGTGAACGGGCGCGCCAGTTACAGTTTCTTGGCCTTCTCGATGGCTTCGTCAATGGAACCGACCATGTAGAACGCCTGCTCGGGCAGGTGATCGTAGTCGCCATTGAGGATGCCGGCGAAACCACGGATGGTTTCCTTCAGCGGCACGTACTTGCCCGGCGAACCGGTGAAGACTTCGGCCACGAAGAACGGCTGGGACAGGAAACGCTGGATCTTACGCGCGCGGGATACCAGCTGCTTGTCCTGCTCGGACAGTTCGTCCATACCGAGGATGGCGATGATGTCCTTCAGCTCCTTGTAGCGCTGCAGCACGTACTGAACGCCGCGAGCGGTGTCGTAGTGCTCCTGGCCGATCACCAGCGGATCCAGCTGACGCGAAGTCGAGTCGAGCGGATCGACCGCCGGGTAGATACCCAGGGAGGCGATGTCACGCGACAGTACGACGGTGGCGTCGAGGTGGGCGAAGGTGGTCGCCGGGCTCGGGTCGGTCAGGTCGTCCGCGGGAACGTAGACAGCCTGCACGGAGGTGATCGAACCGGTCTTGGTCGACGTGATGCGCTCCTGCAGAACGCCCATCTCTTCAGCCAGCGTCGGCTGGTAACCCACCGCCGACGGCATACGGCCCAGCAATGCCGACACCTCGGTACCGGCCAGCGTGTAACGGTAGATGTTGTCGACGAACAGCAGAACGTCACGGCCTTCGTCACGGAACTTCTCGGCCATGGTCAGGCCGGTCAGCGCCACGCGCAGGCGGTTTCCTGGCGGCTCGTTCATCTGGCCGTAGACCAGGGCAACCTTGTCGAGAACGTTGGAGTCCTTCATCTCGTGGTAGAAGTCGTTACCCTCACGAGTACGCTCACCCACACCAGCGAACACGGAATAACCGCTGTGCTCCATGGCGATGTTACGGATCAGTTCCATCATGTTCACGGTCTTGCCGACACCGGCACCACCGAACAGACCGACCTTACCGCCCTTGGCGAACGGGCAAACCAGGTCGATAACCTTGATGCCGGTTTCCAGCAGCTCGTTGCCGCCAGCCTGCTCTGCGTAGGACGGAGCAGCGCGGTGGATGGTCCAGCGCTCTTCTTCGCCGATCGGGCCGGCTTCGTCGATGGGGTTACCCAGGACGTCCATGATGCGGCCCAGGGTCTGCTTGCCGACCGGTACGGAGATACCGGTGCCGGTGTTGACGACGTCCAGGCCACGCTTGAGGCCTTCGGTCGAACCCATGGCGATGGTACGGACAATGCCGTCGCCCAGCTGCTGCTGGACTTCCAGGGTGGTCTCGGCGCCTTGAACTTTCAGCGCGTCATAGACGTTCGGTACCAGATCGCGCGGAAATTCCACGTCGATAACGGCGCCGATGATTTGAACGATACGTCCGCTACTCATGTTTGGTTCCTCTGAATATTTGAACCGTTCTTAAACCGCGGCAGCGCCGCCGACGATTTCCGAAATTTCCTGAGTGATCGCAGCCTGACGGGCCTTGTTGTAGACCAGTTGCAGGTCGCCGATCAGCTCACCGGCGTTGTCGGTTGCGTTCTTCATGGCAATCATCCGCGCGGCCTGTTCGGCTGCGCCGTTCTCAACTACCGCCTGATAGGCCTGGGACTCGATGAACCGTACCAGCAGAGCATCCAGCAACTGCTGGGCGTCCGGCTCGTAGAGGTAGTCCCACTGACCTTTCTTGACCGGCTCGGCGTTCTCATCTGCAGCCAGCGGCAGCAGTTGGTCGACCGTGGGCTTCTGGGTCATGGTGTTGATGAACTTGTTGGATACCAGGTACAAGCGATCGATACGGCCCTCGTGGAAGCCGTCCAGCATGACCTTGACGCTGCCGATCAGATCATTGATCGACGGCTCTTCGCCGAGGTTGCCGATCGCTGCGACGACGTTGCCGCCGAAGCTGCGGAAGAAGCTCGCGCCCTTGTTGCCGATCACGCAGAGGTCGACTTCGACCTTCTGATCGTGCCACTCCTTCATGTTCTTGATCAGGACCTTGAACAGGTTGATGTTCAGGCCACCGCAAAGACCACGATCGGTCGACACGACGATGTAGCCGACACGCTTGACCGGACGCTCTACCATGAACGGATGACGGTATTCCGGGTTGGCAAAGGCCAGATGGCCGATTACCTGTCGGATCCGCTCCGCATAAGGGCGGCTGGCAGCCATGCGCATCTGTGCCTTGCGCATCTTGCTGACCGCCACCTTTTCCATGGCGCTGGTGATCTTCTGCGTGCTTTTGATGCTCGCAATCTTGCTGCGAATCTCTTTTGCGCCTGCCATTTGACACCTATCGGGTTAGCAGGCGGGAGCCTCGCGGCTCCCGCTGCGGCTTACCAGCTTTGAGTGGCCTTGAACTTCTCGATACCGGCCTTCAGGCCTGCGTCGATTTCGTCATTGAAGTCGCCCTTCACGTTGATCTTCGCCATCAGGTCGGCGAACTCGCGGTTGAAGAAGGCGATCAGGGCCTGCTCGAAGGCGCCAACCTTGGCCACTTCCACGTCCGTCAGGAAACCGCGCTCGGCGGCGTACAGGGACAGGGACATGTCGGCGATGGACATCGGCGCGTACTGCTTCTGCTTCATCAGCTCGGTAACGCGCTGACCATGCTCCAGCTGCTTGCGGGTCGCTTCGTCGAGGTCGGAAGCGAACTGCGCGAACGCAGCCAGTTCACGGTACTGAGCCAGAGCGGTACGGATACCACCGGACAGCTTCTTGACGATCTTGGTCTGAGCAGCACCACCAACACGGGATACCGAGATACCGGCGTTGACGGCCGGACGGATACCTGCGTTGAACATGGCCGATTCCAGGAAGATCTGACCGTCGGTGATGGAAATCACGTTGGTCGGAACGAACGCGGAAACGTCGCCCGCCTGGGTTTCGATGATCGGCAGAGCGGTCAGCGAGCCGGTCTTGCCAGTTACGGCACCGTTGGTGAACTTCTCGACATACTCTTCGGAAACGCGCGACGCACGCTCCAGCAGGCGGCTGTGGAGATAGAACACGTCGCCCGGGTAGGCTTCACGTCCCGGCGGACGACGCAGCAGCAGGGAAATCTGGCGGTAGGCCACAGCCTGCTTGGACAGATCGTCATAGACGATCAGCGCGTCTTCACCGCGGTCGCGGAAGTACTCGCCCATGGTGCAACCGGCATAAGGTGCCAGGTACTGCAGCGCGGCGGACTCGGAAGCCGAGGCGGCAACGATGATGGTGTTGGCCAGGGCGCCATGCTCTTCCAGCTTGCGTACGACGTTGGCGATGGTCGACTGCTTCTGACCGATGGCCACGTAGACGCAGCGGATGCCGCTGTTCTTCTGGTTGATGATCGCGTCGATCGCCAGAGCGGTCTTACCGATCTGACGGTCACCGATGATCAGCTCGCGCTGACCACGGCCGACCGGGATCATGGCGTCGACCGACTTGTAACCGGTCTGCACCGGCTGGTCGACCGACTTACGCCAGATCACGCCCGGCGCGACCTTCTCGACCGCATCGGTGAGCTTGGCGTTGATCGGACCTTTACCGTCGATCGGGTTGCCCAGTGCGTCGACGACACGACCCAGCAGCTCCGGACCGACCGGAACCTCGAGGATACGGCCGGTGCACTTGGCGCTCATGCCTTCGGTCAGGCCCAGGTAGTTACCCAGAACCACGGCACCTACGGAGTCCTGCTCCAGGTTCAGTGCCATACCAAAGATGCCGCCAGGGAACTCGATCATTTCGCCGTACATGACGTCGGCCAGACCGTAGATACGTACGATACCGTCAGAAACGCTGACGACGGTGCCCTCATTACGGGCTTGAGCAGCGACATTCGATTTCTCGATGCGCTGCTTGATGATTTCACTAATCTCGGAAGGATTCAGTTGCTGCATGCCATGACCCTCAAATCAGGATTTCAACGATTCGGCCAACTGGCTCAGTTTGCCGCGGACCGAACCGTCGACAACCACATCACCGGCGCGAATCAACACGCCGCCGATCAGCGCAGGATTCACGGCCTGCTGGAGGTTGACGGTGCGATCTAGCCGCTTCGACAGGGCGGCAGCCAAAGTTTGGAGTTGCTCGTTGCTGAGCTCGAAGGCGGTTTCAACTTCTGCCTCGAGCGTTTTCTCGGCTTGCGCCTTGATGTCCTCGTACAGCTCCCACACGGTCGGCAGTACCGACAGGCGATCATTCTCGCCAAGGGTCTGGACGTAGTTGCGGAAAGCTTCGTCGGCGTCGTCACCGAGTAGACGCACCAGCCCCTGGACCTTGCTTTCGCTGGTCAGGCGGGGGTCGTTTAGCAACGCTGCGACTTCTGGGACTTCAACAGCGATGGCGGCCAGGTTCAGCATTTTCGACCAGGACTCGGTCGTTCCTGCGGCGCTGGCAAACTCGAAAGCGGCTTTCGCGTAAGGCCGAGCAAGCGTCTGGGTATTGATCATCGCTTGCCTCGCTTAGAGTTGGGAGGCCAGTTTTTCGACCAGTTCGTTGTGTACCTTGGCGTCCACCTGGGACTCCAGGATCTTCTCCGCACCGGCGACGGCAAGCGCCGCGACCTGACTGCGCAGTTGGTCCCTGGCACGGTTCACTTCCTGTTCGATCTCGGCGCGGGCGCCGGCGACCAGTCGCTCGCCTTCGACACGTGCCTGCTGCTTGGCTTCCTCGATGATCGCATTGGCGTGCTTGTTCGCCTGCTCGATGATCTGGGCTGCCTGCTCCTTGGTCTCGCGGAGGGTGTTGGACACCTTGTCCTGAGCCAGTTTCAGGTCTTGCTGCGCACGGCCTGCCGCATCCAGTCCTTCAGCGATCTTCTTCTGGCGCGCTGCCATGGCTGCCGTGATTGGCGGCCAGACGAGCTTCATGCAGAACCAGACGAAGATAGCGAAGGCGAGCGTTTGACCGAACAGCGTCAAGTTAATGTTCACAGCGATTTACCTCGTGCTATCTCGTTCAACGCGGGAGTCATTCCACGGCGACGGGGTCCGCCCGGCGAACCCCATCTCAAACCGGAAAGTGATTAACCGGCGACAACGAAGATGAGGTACATCGCGATACCAACGCCGATCATCGGTACGGCGTCGAGCAGGCCGGCCATCAGGAAGGTCTTGGTTTGCAGCTGCGGAGCCAGCTCAGGCTGACGAGCAGTGGATTCCAGCAGCTTGCCACCCAGCAGGGCGAAGCCGATGCCGGTGCCCAGAGCACCCAGACCGATCATGAGGGAAGCGGCGATGTAGACGAGTTCCATGTAAAGCTCCTGAAGCTAAGGGGGGGTTAAGGTTTGTTGGGTAAAGCGGACTAGCGTTGGCCGGACGTTCCTTACGGGGTCAACTCGGCATGACTGTGGTCTTCATGCGCAGAGCTGAGGTACACCACGGTCAGGACCATGAAGATGAACGCCTGCAGCGGGATCACCAGGATATGGAAGATCGCCCACGGTACGTTCAGGGTCCACTGCACGTAGAACGGCAGCAGCGCGATGAGGATGAATACCACCTCACCAGCGTACATGTTGCCGAACAGTCGCAGAGCCAGGCTCAGCGGCTTGGTCAGCAGACCGAGGATCTCGAGGAACAGGTTGAACGGCACCAGCGACCAGTGGTTGAACGGGGTGAAAGCCAGTTCCTTGGTGAAGCCGCCAAAGCCCTTGACCTTGAAGCTGTAGAACAGAATCAGAATGAACACGCCGAGCGACAGGCCGAAGGTGCCGTTCGGGTCGGCGGTCGGAACGATCTTGAAGGCCGGCAGGCCAGCCAGATGGGCGATGCCCGGGATGTAGTCGACCGGAATCCACTTCAGGCTGTTCATCAGGAACACCCAGACGAAGATGGTCAGCGCCAGCGGTGCGATCACCGGGTTGCGACCGTGGAAGGTGTCCTTGACCACGCCCTCGACGAACTCGACGCACATCTCGACGAGATTCTGCAGCTTGCCGGGCACACCGGCGGTGGCGGACTTGGCCGCGGAGCGGAACACCAGGATGAAGATCAGGCCCATCAGGACCGACCAGCCCAGAGTGTCCAGGTGCACCGCCATGAAGCCCATTTCACGAGCCTCGGCGCCGGTCTGGGCGATCGTCCAGGTAGCCTGGTCGAGCACGGAGCCATCAGCGCGTTCGTAACCGGCAGGCAGTTTGCCGTAGGTCAGGTTCTGCAGGTGATGCTGGATATATTCAGCCGGGGTACTCGCCATATGCGCGCCTCAATACTCAATGCTTCGGATTGTTTTTCAGCAGCAGGAGTGCGCTCGCGGAGGTGCCCAGCACCAGCACGTAGCCGGCAAACAAGGCAACCGGCTCCAGCGGTCGTACTCCCACGAACACCAGCGCAAAGAGCGCTGCTGCCAGAATCTGTTTTCCCATCTCTCCAGCCCAGAAGGACTGGACGATCGCCCGGGTCGAACGCGCGCCAAAGTAACGAAAGGCCTTGTACGCAAAATACGCATTCGCCGACAGGGCGATCAGGCCGCCGAGCAGCGCCGAGTATCCGGCGACGACTCCAAACACAACACCGCAAGCCAGCGTGCCGACCAAGGCCGCAACGGCCTGGACGAGCAGTCCTCGAAATGCTGGCTGACGGTGGAAGGGTGTCCTGTTACGTATGTTCACCGGCATTCCACCGCGGTATCGAGATGCGCCTGGCTGCTGGCTGCAGTCCCAAAAAAGCGCGGCGAGTATAGGAGCAGGGCCCCACCGGTTCAACTATCCGGTAGTTATTTCCGACCGGCACTACAAAAATTTTGTATCAACGAATGTGAGCCAGCACGCCCTGCAGCTCGTCGAGCGAGCTATAGCGAATCACCAGCTGCCCCTTGCCCTTGGCCCCGTGGCGAATCTGCACCGGAGAGCCCAGCCGCTCGGCCAGCCGCTGTTCCAGACGGCTGATGTCGGGATCCGCCTTCGGCGCCTCCTTCGGTGCTTCCTTGCCGTTGAGCCACTGGCGGACCAGCGCTTCGGTCTGACGTACCGTCAGGCCGCGTGCGACAACGTGCCGCGCCCCTTCCACCTGCTGCTCGGCTGGCAGGCCGAGCAGCGCCCGGGCGTGGCCCATTTCCAGATCGCCATGCGCGAGCAGGGTCTTGATCTCTTCGGGCAGGCCGATCAGGCGCAACAGGTTGCTTACCGAAACCCGCGATTTGCCCACGGCGTCGGCTACCTGTTGCTGGGTCAGCTGGAATTCCTGCTGCAAGCGCTGCAGGGCAATGGCCTCTTCGATCGGATTGAGGTCCTCGCGCTGGATGTTTTCAATCAGCGCCATGGCGATCGCCGCTTCGTCAGGAACGTCACGCACCATCGCCGGGATCTTTTCCAGGCCTGCCTGCTGGCTGGCGCGCCAACGACGTTCGCCCGCGATGATCTCGAAGCGGCCGCCGTCGATCGCGCGCACGACGATCGGTTGCATCACGCCCTGGGCACGGATCGAGCTGGCCAGCTCCTCCAGCGCGGCCGGATCCATGTCGCGTCGCGGCTGGTACTTGCCGCGCTGGATCAATTCCAGCGGCAGATGCTGCAGTTCTCGGCTATCGGCCTTCACCGCCTGTTCCTGTAGCGTCGTGACGCTGGCACCGCCAAGCAAGGCGTCCAGTCCGCGTCCCAGGCCTCTTTTCTTGGTCGCCATGAAAATTCCTTATGCGAGGGCGCTGCGTGCGGCCTTGCGCTGGCGACGGGACAACTCGCCGGCGAGCGCCAGATAGGCCTGTGCGCCCTTCGATTGCTTGTCGTACACCAGCGCCGGCATGCCATGGCTGGGCGCTTCGGCCAGGCGCACATTGCGCGGGATGACGGTGTCGTAGAGTTTGTCGCCGAAATGCGTCCGCAGCTGCTCGGAAACATCGTTGGTCAGGCTGCTGCGCGGGTCGTACATGGTACGCAGCAGGCCTTCGATCGTCAGGCTCGGATTGAGTGCCCGACCGATGCGCTGGATCGAGTCGACCAGATCGGTCAGCCCTTCGAGCGCGTAGTACTCGCATTGCATCGGAATGATCACCCCGTCGGCGGCGGCCAGCGCGTTGACCGTCAGCATCGACAGCGAAGGCGGGCAGTCGATGAGGATGTAATCGTAGTTTTCGCGCACCGGCGCCAGCGCCTCGCGCAGGCGATGCTCCTTGGTCGGCAGCTTGAGCAGATCGACCTCGGCCGCGGTGAGATCGCGGTTGGCCGGCAACAGCTGGTAGCCGCCATGCTCGGAGAACTGCATCGCATCGACCAGGCTGCAGTCGCCGATGAGCACGTCGTAGATCGAGTGCTCCAGGTTGAGCTTGTCCACACCACTGCCAGTGGTGGCGTTGCCCTGCGGGTCGAGGTCGATCAGCAGGACACGACGACGCGTGGCTACCAGCGAGGCCGCCAGGTTGATGCAGGTGGTGGTCTTGGCGACACCACCCTTCTGGTTGGCGATGGCGAATACACGGGCCATGTCAGCGTCTGTCCAGGGTCATGAAATGCGGCGCAGTATCAGCAGATGGCGCTGGCCTTGGCAACCTGGAACCTGCAGCACATGACAACGCTCCAGTTCGAAGTCCGCGGGTAGCGCCTGCAGTTCGTCCTCCGGATGCACGCCCTTCATCGCCAGCCAGCGCGTGTCGGTGTCGCCCAAGTGGCGGGTCCAGTCAGCGAAATCGGCCAGCGCGCTGAAGGCCCGTGAGCTGATCCCCGCGAACGGTTGCTCCGGACGGTAGCGTTCGACCCGCTCATGGACCACTTCGAGATTGCCCAGCCCAAGCTCCAGCTTTACCTGGGTGAGAAAGCGCGTCTTCTTGCCGTTGGAGTCGAGCAGCACGAAGCGCCGCTCGGGAAACATGATGGCCAGCGGTATACCTGGCATGCCGCCGCCACTGCCAACATCTAGCCAGCGATCTCCACCTTCGGCGACATAGCGGACCACGCTCAGGCTGTCGAGCAAGTGGCGCGAAACCATCTCGTCCGGATCACGGATGGCCGTCAGGTTGTAGGCCTTGTTCCACTTGATCAGCAGCGCCAGGTAGTCGAGCAACTGCCGCTGCTGTTGCTCGGACAGCGCTATGCCCAGTTCATGGGAACCGGCGACCAGCTCTTCGGCATGGCTTCGGGTCACCGCCTCGCTCACGCGCTCTGCTCCAGCTGTTGTCCGGCACCACGCTTTTTCAGGTGGATCATCAGCAGTGAAACTGCCGCCGGGGTCACCCCTGGGATACGCGAGGCCTGGCCCAGCGTCTGCGGGCGGGCCTGCGAAAGCTTGTGCTGGATTTCCTTCGACAGGCCGGAGATCGAGGGGTAGTCCAGGTCGACCGGCAGTGCGATGTTCTCGCTGGCGCGCAAACGCTCGATCTCGTCGCGCTGGCGCTCGATGTAGCCGGCGTACTTGGTGCTGATCTCCACCTGCTCGGCCACCTGCGGATCGGCGCCGGCATCGCCGGTCAGTTCGATGAGGCTGGCGTAGTCGATTTCCGGCCGCGCCAGCAGGTTGAGCAGGTTGTACTCACGCACCAGGGGGCTACCGAAACGCTCGGCGATCGCGGTGCCCTCCGCGCTGCCGGGCCGCACCCAGGTGCTCTTCAGTCGCTGCTCCTCGCGCTCGATGCCTTCGCGCTTGGCGCAGAACGCTGCCCAGCGGATGTCATCCACGAGGCCCAGTTCGCGTCCCTTTTCGGTCAGGCGCAGATCGGCATTGTCCTCGCGCAGGATCAGGCGGTACTCGGCGCGCGAGGTGAACATGCGGTAGGGCTCTTGCGTGCCGAGCGTGATCAGGTCATCGACCAGCACACCGAGGTAGGCCTCGTCACGACGCGGGCACCAGGCTTCACGCCCCTGCGCCCGCAGCGCTGCATTGGCACCGGCCAGCAGCCCCTGAGCGCCAGCCTCTTCGTAGCCGGTGGTGCCATTGATCTGCCCGGCGAAGAAAAGCCCGCCAATGACCTTGGTTTCCAGGCTGTACTTCAGGTCTCGCGGATCGAAATAGTCATATTCGATGGCGTAGCCCGGACGAACGATATGCGCGTTCTCCATGCCACGAATGCTGCGGACGATCTCAAGCTGCACGTCGAACGGCAGCGAAGTGGAGATGCCATTGGGATACAGCTCGTGCGTCGTCAGCCCTTCGGGTTCGAGGAAAACCTGATGGCTGTCCTTGTCGGCGAAGCGATGGATCTTGTCTTCGATCGATGGGCAATAACGCGGGCCGATGCCTTCGATCACCCCGGAATACATGGGCGACCGATCCAGGTTGCTGGCAATGATCTCGTGGGTGCGCGCGTTGGTATGGGTGATCCAGCAGCTGACCTGCGGCGGATGCTGCTCGCGCGAGCCGAGGAACGACATCACCGGTAGTGGCGTGTCGCCCGGCTGCTCGGTCATCTGCGAAAAATCCACGCTGCGCCCGTCGATGCGCGGTGGTGTACCGGTCTTCAAACGACCGACACGCAGCGGCAGCTCCCGCAAGCGACGTGCCAGGGCGAGCGAAGGGGGATCACCGGCGCGTCCTCCCGAATAGTTCTGCAACCCGATGTGGATAAGTCCGCCGAGAAAGGTCCCGGTCGTCAGAACAACGTTGTCCGCGAGGAAACGCAGGCCCATCTGTGTCACGACACCCTTGACCTGGTCCTGCTCGACAACCAGGTCGTCCGCCGCCTGCTGAAATATCCACAGGTTGGTCTGGTTTTCCAGGATTTCCCGCACGGCAGCCTTGTACAGGATCCGATCGGCCTGCGCACGCGTGGCGCGCACAGCCGGGCCCTTGCGGCTGTTGAGGATGCGGAACTGGATACCGCCCTTGTCGGTGGCTGTCGCCATGGCGCCGCCGAGCGCATCGATTTCCTTGACCAGATGACTCTTGCCGATACCGCCGATCGCGGGGTTGCAGCTCATCTGTCCGAGTGTCTCGACGTTGTGCGTCAACAGCAGGGTCTTCACGCCCATGCGCGCAGCGGCCAGGGCTGCCTCGGTGCCGGCATGGCCACCGCCTATGACGATCACGTCGAACCGGGAAGGGAAATCCACACGCACCTCGTGCCTGTTGAGTTGGGATCTGGGAAGGCCGCGAAGTATAGGGAGTTAGCAGGCTCGAATGAAGGGCTCTGCACAAAAAATGACCAAAGGACGGGCTGTGGCCCAAAATGAATAAACAAGTCAGAGAGAAGAAAAGCTTGTTTATATGTTTACTTATACTGAACCCCCGTTCTGTGGATAACCTATTACAGACCACGCAGGACAAGGTTTCCAGCATTCAGAAACTCTGTGCGGTATCTGCGTGGGAATTGGGGGGAGCCGGTTGACGGCTTGTGGGTAAAACACCTCGTTATCCACAAGCAGGTGGGCGACCATGTTGCCAACAGGCTTATCGACGGTGTTCAGGGCCAGTTATCTACAAGGCTCCTGCAGGAGCGGCGGGCCGTTGCCCGGCCCCGCTCACCCGGGCAACCGGCTATTTGCCGATGCAAAAACTCGAGAAGATCCGGCCAAGCAAATCATCCGAACTGAAGGCTCCGGTGATTTCGCCAAGCGCCTGCTGCGCCAATCGCAGATCCTCGGCCAGCAGCTCGCCGGCGCCCGCGCCAACCAGTTGCTCGCCGCCATGCCGCAGGTGCTCGTCGGCCAGATGCAATGCCTGCAGGTGCCTGCGGCGTGCGCTGAAGCTGCTTTCCGCCGTCTGGTCGAAGCCCATGCAGGCCTTCAGGTGCTCGCGCAGCAGCTCCAACCCCTCTCCCTCGCGTACCGACATGGCGACCGTAGCCTGGCCGTCGTCAGCCAGGCGTAGCAGTGCCGACTCCCCGGTCAGATCGATCTTGTTGCGGATCACGGTGACCTTGCCGTGCGGCGGCTGGCAGTCGAGGAACTCGGGCCAGAGGGAAGCCGGATCGGCGGCCTCCGGAGCGCTTGCGTCGACGACCAGCAACACGCGGTCGGCCTGCTCGATCGCGCCCAGTGCTCGCTGCACCCCGATCCGCTCGACCTGGTCGTCCGTTTCACGCAGGCCGGCCGTATCGATCACGTGCAGCGGCATACCGTCGATCACAATGTGCTCGCGCAACACGTCGCGGGTGGTGCCGGCGATGTCAGTGACAATGGCTGCCTCACGGCCTGCCAGCGCATTGAGCAGGCTCGATTTGCCCGCATTGGGCCGGCCGGCGATGACCACCGTCATGCCGTCGCGCAGCAACGCGCCCTGTCCCGCTTCGCGCAGCACTTGCGCCAGTGATCGTTGCAGTTCCTGCAGTTCGGTCAGCACGTGGCCGTCGGCGAGAAAGTCTATTTCTTCTTCCGGAAAATCGATGGCGGCTTCGACGTATATCCGCAAGGCGATCAGCTGCTCGACCAGCTGGTGCACCCGCCGGGAGAACTCACCCTGCAACGAGCGCACCGCGTTGCGCGCAGCCTGTGCCGAGCTGGCCTCGATCAAGTCTGCGATGGCTTCGGCCTGTGCCAGGTCCAGTTTGTCATTTAGGAATGCGCGTTCGCTGAATTCGCCGGGCCTGGCAGGCCGAGCGCCTAGCTCCAGGCAGCGCTGCAGGAGCATGTCCAGGACTACCGGGCCGCCATGCCCCTGTAGCTCGAGCACATCTTCGCCGGTGAACGAATGCGGCCCCGGGAAGAACAGCATGATTCCCTCGTCGATGACTTCGCCTACGTCATCGTGGAAGGGGCCGTAGTGCGCATGTCGCGCGATGGGTTCCTTGCCGGTGAGGGTAATGGCGATCGGCTTGGCCCGCGGGCCCGAGACCCGAACGATGCCCACACCACCGCGGCCAGGCGCGGTGGCGACGGCGGCAATGGTTTCGCGAACGTGGCTCATGGCGCTCCTCCAAAAAAGGGCTGGATAGCAAAACGCCCCAATCAAGGGGCGTTTTGCTGGCTTTCGGTACGGTCAGGCAGTCTTGCCGGACGCCTCGATCCGCCGGGTAATGTACCACTGCTGTGCGATCGACAGGACGTTGTTGACCACCCAGTACAGCACCAGACCGGCCGGGAACCAGAGGAAGAAGAAGGTGAAGATGATCGGCAACAGCTTCATCACCTTGGCTTGCATCGGATCCGGCGGCGTCGGGTTCAACTGCTGCTGCAGGAACATGGTCACGCCCATGATGATCGGCAGGATGAAGTAGGGATCCTTGATCGACAGGTCGGTGATCCAGAACATCCACGGCGCCTGGCGCATTTCCACGCTTTCCAGCAGCACCCAGTAGAGTGCAAGGAACACCGGCATCTGAACCAGGATCGGCAGGCAACCACCCAACGGGTTGATGCGCTCCTTCTTGTAGAGCTCCATCATCGCCTGCGACATCTTCTGACGGTCGTCGCCGAACTGCTCCTTCAACGCCTGCATCTTGGGCGATACGGCTCGCATGCGCGCCATCGACTTGTAGCTGGCCGCCGACAGCGGGAAGAATGCCAGCTTGATGATCAGGGTCAGCACGATGATCGACCAGCCCCAGTTACCCAGCAGCGAGTGAATGGTGCTGAGCAGCCAGAAGATCGGCTGAGCGATGAACCAGAGGATGCCGTAGTCGACGGTCAGGCGCAGGCCGGGTGCGAGCTCTTCGAGCTTGCCCTGAATCTTCGGACCGGCGTACAGGGTTGCGGCGGTTTCGCCCTGGGTGCCAGGGGCAACCGTCACCGCAGGACCGGTAAAACCAATGATGTAGTTACCCTGGCTGTCCTTGCGCGTCTGCACCTGGGTGGTGTCGTCAGGCTGCGGAATCCAGGCGGTGACGAAATAGTGCTGCAACCAGGCGATCCAACCGCCCTGAACGGTTTCACGCAGGCTCTTGTCGTCCATGTCGCCGCGGGAAATCTTGCGGTAGGAGTCTTCCTTGGTCCACATCGCCGCGCCGAGATAGGTCGCGGTGCCGGTCGCGGTGCTCGACGACGGGTCGCTGCTGTTGTCGCGCTTGAGCTGCCCGAACAAGTAACCGGTCCAGGGCTCGTTGCTCTGGTTATCGATCAGGTAACGCACGCCCAGGTCGTAGTCACCGCGCTCGAAGGTAAAGCGCTTGGTGTAGTTGATCCCATCGGCACTGTAGGTCAGGTCAACGACAAGCTGTTCCTGGCCTTCGTCCAGCGTGTACTGCGTTTTGGCACTGCTGTACAACGGCCGACCGTTGGCCTGATCCGGGCCATCGCCGATCAGGCCGCTCTGCGCTTCATAGGTACGCTCGCCACTGCGCTCGAACAGCTGGAACGGAACGTCCGGACGATCCTGACGGCGCGGATACTGCGTCAGCAGCAGTTCGACGATATCGCCACCGCGAGGGTCGATGGCGACCTCCAGCACGTCGGTACGCACACGGATCAACTGCTGGCTTGGCTGCGCGGCGGCCAGGCTCTGTTCCGGCTGGCTGTTGGCGACCGACGGAACATCGGTCGCCGCGGCCGGGCTTGAGGACGTTTCGGGCAGTGCCGGCGTGGATGACTGGGTCGTAGACGTCGTGCTCGGCAGTGCGGTCTGGCCGTAGTCCTGGTTCCATTGCAGAACCAGGAGATAGGCGACGACTGCCAGGGCGACGAGCAGGATCGAGCGTTTGATATCCATGGTTACTCGGCCATCGAAGAGGAATTGGAAGTTTTGGGAGGAGGAACCGGGTCGTAACCGCCGGGGTTCCAGGGATGGCAACGCCCCAACCGGCATAGCGCAAGCCATCCACCACGCATGAGGCCATGTTGTTCGATGGCTTCGAGTGCGTAGCAGGAGCAAGTGGGATAGAAGCGACAGTGGCTGGCCATCATCGGGCTGATGGCATAGCGATAGAGCTTGATGGGGGCGGTGGCCAATTTACGCATTGGAGTCATTGGCTTTATCCGCTCCGTCAGCGGCTCGCGACTGCTGCTTGAGCAGCTTGCGCCAGAGCTTGGCGAACTGCCGGGCCAACTCCTGATTATCCAGGTCGGCGAGCCCCTTGCGAGCGACGATGACCAGATCCCAGCCACTCAGCTCGGCCTGATGAAGGCGAAAGCTTTCCCGAATCTGGCGTTTGATGCGATTGCGTTCGACCGAGAGTTTGACACTCTTCTTGCCGATCACCAGACCCAGTCGAGGAAACGCAAGATCGTTCCCCCGGGCCAGCAGCAGAACGTTGTGACCCGTTGCCTTGCCGGTGGAGGAGTCGAAGACCGCTTTGAACTGGTCGGGACGCAGCAGACGCTTTTCCCGGCCGAAGCCTCGACTCACCACCTCAAGCAGCTTCAGACGGTCAGGCGCTTACGGCCCTTGGCGCGGCGACGCGACAGAACCTGACGACCATTCTTGGTAGCCATGCGGGCACGGAAACCATGGGTACGAGCGCGCTTGATGGTGCTGGGTTGGAAAGTGCGTTTCATGATGCTGTTACCTGGTGATTCGTTGCGAGCCGGAATGGCCCCCTTTTAAGAGACCGGCGATTGTAGAGAAGCCAAGGGTGCAGGTCAATTTCCAACCGGCACGTCGAGAGCCACTGGCTGAGCTGGGGTCAGGAATAGAAGAAGAGAAGAAAGAAAAGGTTTTCTAGAAGCTATGTTTATGTATAGCGTGGCGTCTCGCTGTGGATAACCACTGCGAGGCCCGGCGCCGCAAGGCTTACCGCGAAACGTAACCTTGTGCAGATCTGGTTTGTTTCCGTTGCACACTCGTTGCGGGAGCTGTGGATGGAGTAGGCATTTGTGCACAGCCCAGGTTATGCAGGTGCATTTCCTACCGCTAACACACAACGCTAAGGCGGCTTTATCCACAGACCTCCCTGGGGCATCGTTGGATGGAAGGTTCGGACTTTGTCTGGCGCATTGTGGATAACAGTAGGCGTGGCGAGTACAATCCACGCTTTCTTGCGTCAGATGATCGAGGTGGTTCGTGTCGGTAGAACTATGGCAGCAATGTGTCGAGCTTTTGCGCGATGAGCTGCCTGCTCAGCAGTTCAATACCTGGATACGTCCGCTGCAGGTCGAAGCTCAGGGCGACGAGTTGCGCGTCTATGCGCCCAATCGTTTCGTGCTCGACTGGGTTAACGAGAAGTATCTGACGCGGCTGCTCGAGCTGCTTGGCGAGCGCGCCACCGGCATCGTTCCACAGCTTTCCCTTCTGATTGGCAGCAAGCGCACTTCGTCCTCGGCGCTGCCTTCGGCGTCCGCTGCGCGGGCGCAACAGACGGTGGCGACGGCCAGCGAGCCCAGCCAGCCAGTGCGCGTGCAGGCCGAACAGGTAAAAGTCAGCCAGGCGCCCGCAGTCGAGCCGGCTCCGGTCGCGACGGAGCGAACGGTTCAAGTCGAAGGCGGGTTGAAACACACCAGTTACCTCAATCGGACCTTTACCTTCGAGAATTTCGTAGAAGGCAAATCCAACCAGCTCGCGCGCGCCGCAGCCTGGCAGGTCGCCGACAACCCGAAGCATGGCTACAACCCGCTCTTCCTTTATGGTGGCGTCGGTCTCGGCAAGACGCACCTGATGCATGCCGTAGGCAACCATCTGCTGAAGAAGAATCCCAACGCGAAGGTGGTCTATCTACATTCGGAGCGTTTCGTCGCGGATATGGTCAAGGCGTTGCAGCTCAATGCGATCAACGAGTTCAAGCGTTTCTATCGGTCGGTTGACGCATTGTTGATCGACGACATCCAGTTCTTTGCCAAGAAGGAACGCTCCCAGGAAGAGTTCTTCCATACCTTCAATGCCCTGCTAGAAGGTGGCCAGCAGGTGATTCTCACCAGCGACCGCTATCCAAAGGAAATCGACGGTCTGGAGGAACGTCTGAAGTCTCGCTTCGGCTGGGGACTGACCGTAGCCGTCGAACCGCCGGAGCTGGAGACACGAGTTGCGATCCTGATGAAGAAAGCCGACCAGGCAAAGGTCGAGCTGCCACACGATGCGGCCTTCTTCATTGCGCAGCGGATACGCTCGAACGTGCGCGAACTCGAGGGCGCTTTGAAACGGGTCATCGCGCATGCGCATTTCATGGGCCGTGACATCACTATCGAACTGATCCGCGAGTCGCTCAAGGATCTACTAGCGTTGCAGGACAAGCTGGTCAGCGTCGACAATATCCAGCGCACGGTGGCCGAGTACTACAAGATCAAGATTTCCGATTTGCTGTCCAAGCGTCGTTCGCGTTCGGTTGCCCGTCCGCGGCAGGTGGCCATGGCCATGGCCAAGGAACTGACCAATCACAGCCTGCCAGAGATCGGCGACGCGTTCGGTGGGCGGGATCACACCACCGTTTTGCATGCCTGTCGTAAAATCGCCGAACTTCGGGAAATAGATGCCGATATTCGGGAAGACTACAAGAATTTGCTGCGTACATTGACCACCTGACATCACCAGGCAAGGGATCAGACCTCATGCATTTCACCATTTCGCGCGAAGCCCTGTTGAAACCTCTGCAGCTGGTCGCTGGCGTCGTCGAACGCCGTCAGACGCTGCCGGTGCTTTCCAATGTCCTGCTGGTGGTCGAGGGACAGCAACTGTCGCTTACCGGGACAGACCTGGAAGTCGAACTGGTCGGACGCGTCGCGCTCGAAGATGCAGCCGAGCCAGGGGAGATTACGGTTCCGGCCCGCAAACTCATGGATATCTGCAAGAGCCTGCCTGCTGACGCACTGATCGACGTACGCCTGGACGAACAAAAAGCACTGATCAAGTCGGGGCGCAGCCGTTTTACCCTTTCCACCCTGCCGGCGTCGGATTTCCCCACCGTCGAGGAAGGCCCCGGGTCGCTGAATTTCAGCGTGGAGCAGGGCAAGTTGCGCCGGCTGATCGAGCGCAGTGGTTTCGCCATGGCTCAGCAGGATGTGCGCTATTACCTCAACGGCATGCTGATCGAGGTGTCGAATGGCATGCTTCGCGCGGTTGCCACCGATGGTCATCGCCTGGCGATGTGTTCCATGCAAGCGGGCATCGAGCAGGCCGATCGCCACCAGGTGATCGTGCCGCGCAAGGGCATTCTGGAGTTGGCGCGTTTGCTGACCGATCAGGACGCGCAGGTCAACGTAGTGCTCGGTCAGCACCATATCCGTGCCACCACTGGAGAGTTCACCTTTACCTCCAAGCTTGTCGACGGCAAGTTTCCTGATTACGAGCGCGTGCTGCCACGCGGCGGCGACAAGCTGGTGATTGGTGACCGGCAGACCCTGCGCGAGGCGTTCAGCCGCACGGCCATCCTCTCCAACGAAAAGTACCGCGGCATTCGCCTGCAGCTCGAGAGTGGCCTGCTGAAGATTCAGGCGAACAACCCGGAGCAGGAAGAGGCTGAAGAGGAAGTGGTGGTCGATTACTCCGGCGCGGCACTCGAGATCGGCTTCAACGTCAGCTACTTGCTGGATGTGCTCGGGGTGATGACCGCCGATCAGGTCCGGATGACGCTGTCGGATTCCAACAGCAGTGCGCTGGTGCAAGAGGCAGACAACGATGACTCGGCTTATGTCGTCATGCCCATGCGTCTGTAACTGCTTCGCTGAATGTCGCTAAGTCGTATTGCCGTCACCGGTGTGCGCAATCTGCAACCGGTGACGCTGTTTCCTTCCCCTCGCATCAACCTTCTCTTCGGCGAAAACGGCAGCGGCAAGACCAGCCTCCTCGAGGCGGTGCACTTGCTTGGCCTGGGTCGATCCTTTCGTAGCCAGAAGCTGGCGCCGGTCATTACGCATGAATCCGACAGCTGTACCGTTTTCGGCGAGATTCGCCGCGACGATGGTGGTGTACGGTCGGTCGGTGTGTCCCGTGAGCGCTCGGGCGGCGAGGCGAGAATCCGCATCGACGGCGAGAACGTCCGCAGCGCCGCGGAGCTGGCCGCTGCGTTGCCGCTACAGCTGATCAATCCTGATAGTTTCCGGCTTCTGGAAGGTGCCCCCAAGCTGCGGCGCCAGTTTCTTGATTGGGGCGTGTTCCACGTGGAACCTCGCTTCATCAAGGCCTGGCAGCGGCTACAGCAGGCGCTCCGGCAACGAAACTCCTGGCTGCGGCATGGTACACTTGACGGTGCTTTGCGCGCCGCGTGGGACCACGAGTTGGTCGCGGCCAGCGAAGAGATCGACGAGTATCGCCGCAGTTATATTCAAGCGCTGAAACCGGTTTTCGAAGAGGTCTTGGCCCAGCTGATTCGCTTGGACTCCCTCCAGTTGAGCTACTACCGGGGGTGGGACAAGGACAGGTCGCTTGCCCAGGTTCTCGACGGCTCGTTCGAACGCGATCGGCTACTGGGGCATACGCAGTCGGGCCCGCAAAGAGCTGACTTGCGTATTCGTATCGCCGGGCATAACGCGGTTGAGGTCCTTTCGCGCGGTCAGCAGAAGCTGGTGGTCGCTGCCTTGCGCATAGCGCAGGGACGGCTTCTCGATGAGGCCAAGCGAAGTCAGTGCGTCTATCTAGTGGACGACCTGCCTTCGGAGCTCGACGAGCATCATCGACGAGCGCTTTGCCAGTTGCTCGAGCAACTGGAATGTCAGGTTTTCATTACCTGCGTCGATTCAACGGTATTGCAAGCAGTCTGGCGTGAGCAGACGCCAGTCTCAATGTTTCACGTGGAACATGGGGACATTGCCCCAGCCACGGACCCCTCGGGAGTGAAGGCATGAGCGAAAACCACGCGTACGATTCGTCCAGCATCAAGGTGCTCAAGGGACTGGATGCCGTGCGTAAGCGTCCTGGCATGTATATCGGCGACACCGATGACGGTACTGGTCTGCACCACATGGTCTTCGAGGTGGTCGACAATTCGATCGACGAAGCACTGGCGGGGTATTGCAGCGAGATCTCCATCACCATTCATGCAGACGAATCGATCACGGTGCGCGACAACGGCCGCGGAATTCCGGTGGATATCCACAAGGAAGAAGGCGTTTCCGCTGCCGAAGTGATCATGACTGTGCTGCATGCCGGCGGCAAATTCGATGACAACTCCTACAAGGTTTCCGGCGGCTTGCACGGCGTAGGCGTCTCGGTAGTCAATGCCCTTTCCGAGGAGCTGATCCTGACCATTCGTCGTGAAGGCAAGGTTTGGGAACAGATCTATCGTCATGGCGTACCCCAGGCTCCGCTGACCGCCATGGGGGAGACGGAGGGCACCGGTACCGAGATCCATTTCAAGCCCTCGGCGGAAACCTTCAAGAACATTCATTTCAGCTGGGACATTCTTGCCAAGCGGCTGCGCGAGCTGTCTTTCCTCAATTCGGGGGTCGGCATCCTGCTGCGTGATGAGCGTACGGCCAAGGAAGAGCTGTTCAAGTACGAAGGTGGCCTCAGCGCGTTCGTCTCCTACCTGAACACCAACAAGTCGGCGATCAACCAGGTCTTCCACTTCAACGTCCAGCGTGAAGAGGATGGGGTCGGCGTCGAAATCGCGCTGCAGTGGAACGACAGCTTCAACGAGAACATCCTCTGCTTCACCAACAATATTCCGCAGCGCGACGGTGGTACCCACTTGGCGGGGTTCCGCTCGGCGCTGACCCGCAACCTGAACAACTACATCGAGCAGGAGGGCCTGGCCAAGAAGCACAAGGTCGCTACCACCGGTGACGATGCGCGTGAGGGCCTGACGGCGATCATTTCGGTGAAGGTGCCGGATCCCAAGTTCAGTTCGCAGACAAAGGACAAGCTGGTATCCAGTGAAGTCAAAACAGCCGTCGAGCAGGAAATGGGCAAGCATTTCGCCGATTTCCTGCTGGAGCATCCGAACGAAGCCAAGGCCGTGGTCGGCAAGATGATCGACGCCGCGCGTGCTCGTGAAGCCGCTCGAAAGGCGCGCGAGATGACGCGTCGCAAGGGGGCGCTGGATATCGCCGGCCTGCCGGGCAAGCTGGCCGACTGCCAGGAAAAGGACCCTGCCCTTTCCGAACTTTACATCGTGGAGGGTGATTCGGCGGGTGGCTCGGCCAAGCAGGGCCGCAACCGCAAGACGCAGGCGATCCTTCCGCTCAAGGGCAAGATTCTCAACGTCGAGAAGGCACGCTTCGACAAGATGCTCTCCTCCGCCGAAGTCGGCACGCTGATCACCGCACTGGGCTGCGGCATTGGGCGTGAAGAGTACAACATCGACAAGCTGCGTTATCACAACATCATCATCATGACCGACGCCGACGTCGACGGCTCTCACATCCGTACGCTGTTGCTGACGTTCTTCTTCCGTCAGCTGCCCGAGCTGATCGAGCGTGGCTACATTTATATCGCCCAACCGCCGCTGTACAAGGTCAAGCGCGGCAAGCACGAGCAGTACATCAAGGACGACGAGGCGATGGAGGAATACCTCACCCAGTCGGCCCTGGAAGATGCGAGCGTGCACGTCAACGAGGATGCGCCGGGCCTCTCTGGCGAAGCGCTGGAGCGCCTGGTGCAGGAGTACCGCAACGTGATGAAGACGCTCAAGCGTCTCTCCCGGATCTACCCGCAGGAGCTGACCGAGCACTTCATCTATCTGCCGCGTGTCACGGCGGAACAACTCGCCGACCAGGGCGCAATGCAGCGCTGGTTGGAAGGCTATGCGTTGAAACTCAAGGACATCGAGCGATCCGGGCTGACCTACCAGGCGCGGCTGCACGAGGACAAGGAGCGCCACCTGTGGCTGCCTGAGGTCGAGATCACCTCGCACGGCCTGTCGAGCTTCGTCACCTTCAATCGGGACTTCTTTGCGAGCAACGACTACCGCTCGATGACCACGCTTGGGGAAAAGCTCAACAGCCTCCTGGAGGATGGAGCCTATGTTCAGCGTGGCGAGCGCAAGAAGCCCGTTGCGTCGTTCAAGGAGGCGCTCGACTGGCTGATGAACGAAGGCACCCGCCGTCATAGCGTTCAGCGCTACAAGGGACTCGGCGAGATGAATCCGGATCAGCTCTGGGAAACCACGATGGACCCGGCAGTGCGTCGCATGCTGAAGGTGACCATCGAGGACGCGATTGCGGCAGACCAGATCTTCAACACGCTGATGGGAGACGCGGTCGAGCCACGTCGGGACTTCATCGAGTCCAATGCACTGGCGGTCTCCAATCTGGATTTCTGATCCGTCCGCGACGCGCTGCTCTGCGGTCTAAAGACACCCTGCCCTGGCAGGGTGTCTTTGTTTATAGGTCCGCTCAATCGAGGCGAATGCCTCAATCAATTTCCGCTGAGCCTGGGCGGCGGGTAATTTGATCCCCAACGATTACAGGCCGCTCGGCCAGGCACATCTGACAGGGGAAACCGCATGCTCGATAGCAATCTCAAGACCCAACTGAAGGCCTACCTGGAAAAGGTCACCCAGCCGTTCGAGATCGTCGCTTCGCTGGACGACAGCGCCAAGTCCGAGGAAATGCTCGCGCTGCTGAACGACATCAACGGCCTGAGCGACAAGATCAGCCTGAACACCGCCGGCAACGATGCGCGCCGGCCGTCGTTTGCCCTGGTGCGCCACGACCGCGAGATCGACCTGCGTTTCGCCGGCCTGCCCATGGGCCATGAGTTCACCTCGCTGGTGCTCGCGCTGCTGCAGGTCGGCGGCCATCCGTCGAAGCTGGCGCCAGAACTGATCGAGCAGATCCAGGCGCTCGAGGGCGAATACCGCTTCGAAACCTACTTCTCGCTGTCCTGCCAGAACTGCCCGGACGTGGTCCAGGCGCTGAACCTGATGGCCGTGCTCAACCCGAACATCAAGCACGTCGCCATCGACGGCGCGCTGTTCCAGGACGAAGTCGAAGCCCGTCAGATCATGTCGGTGCCGAGCATCTACCTCAACGGCGAGCTGTTCACCCAGGGCCGCATGAGTGAGGAAGAGATCCTCGCCAAGCTCGATACCGGCTCCAGCGCCCGTGACGCCGAGAAGCTCAAGGCCAAGGACGCCTTCGACGTGCTGGTGGTCGGCGGCGGTCCGGCCGGCGCCGCAGCGGCGATCTACGCGGCGCGCAAGGGCATCCGCACCGGTGTCGCCGCCGAGCGCTTCGGCGGTCAGGTGCTGGACACCATGGCCATCGAGAACTTCATCTCGGTGAAGGAAACCGAAGGCCCGAAACTGGCCCGCGCGCTCGAAGAACACGTGCGTGAGTACGAGGTCGACGTGATGAACCTGCAGCGTGCCAGCCAGCTGATCCCGGCGGGCGACGACGGCCTGCACACCGTGCGGTTCGACAACGGCGGCGAGCTCAAGGCCAAGACCCTGATCCTCGCCACCGGGGCGCGCTGGCGCGAGATGAACGTGCCCGGCGAGCAGGAATACCGCGGCCGCGGCGTCGCCTACTGCCCGCACTGCGATGGCCCGCTGTTCAAGGGCAAGCGCGTGGCGGTGATCGGCGGCGGCAACTCCGGTGTCGAGGCGGCGATCGACCTGGCCGGCATCGTCGCCCACGTCACCCTGCTGGAGTTCGGCGAAAGCCTGCGGGCCGACGCGGTGCTGCAGCGCAAGCTGCAAAGCCTGCCGAACGTGACCATCCTGACCATGGCGCAGACCACCGAGGTCAAGGGCGACGGGCAGAAGGTCACCGGGCTGGTCTACAAGGACCGCCACAGCGACGAGGTCCACGACCTCGAGCTCGAAGGCATCTTCGTGCAGATCGGCCTGCTGCCCAACAGCGACTGGCTCAAGGGCACGGTCAACCTGTCGCGCTTCGGCGAGATCGAGGTCGACGCCAAGGGCCAGACCAACATCCCGGGCGTGTTCGCCGCCGGTGACGTGACCACGGTGCCCTACAAGCAGATCGTCATCGCCCTCGGCGAAGGCGCCAAGGCCTCGCTGTCGGCCTTCGACCACCTGATCCGCAGCAGTGCCCCGGTGATCTGAGGCGCGAAAGCGGCATGAAAAAAGGGAGCGGACCGCAAGGCTGCTCCCTTTTTCGTCGAGCCGGGAACCCGGCGCAGTCCCGCCACCGGATAGATAACCGCCGCCTGCGGTCTAGATGGCTACACCGGCCCCAACAGCGGCTCGGGTGAAAGCGCGTGCCGGCCACCATGGGCCGTGCACCTCGTCTTTACGCAGTCCATGGAGCTGTCTCGATGAGCAAACAAGGTTCGGTGCGGGCGCCGCGCGGGGTGGTGCTGACCTATCCCAACCGACGTCACGAGCCCCAGCACGAACGAAGCGTCCACGCCGCGCTGGCCGAGCGGCTGGCAGACTTGCTGGGTTACCACTACGGCGGCGACTACCGCCCCGGAACGGTACCGGGCGGGCACATCTACCTGGTGCCTTCGGGAACCATTGTCGGCAGCCAGGAGGCGCGCGAGCTCGGCTTGGAGGCTGAAACCGACCTGTTTGGCGGCTTCGTTCCGCATCCCTTCGTGCAAACCAAGGCGATTACCCATCCGCTGGTGCGCAGCGAGGCCGATGCGCCGGTGGGCTGGTCCAGGGACTTCTGTGCGCAGGTGCGCGACAGCGTCCTGCCCGGTTACAGCGCATTCACCCGTGATGATGCCCGGGATGCCGGGTTGCGCCTGCTGCATGAAGGCCCTGTGCGGATCAAGCCGGTGCGCGCCACCGGTGGCCGCGGGCAGGTCGAGATCCACGACGTGGCGGCGCTGGATCAGGCGCTGGCGGAACTCGACGAGCGAGAACTGGAAACCTATGGGCTGGTGCTGGAAAGCAATCTCGCACAGGTGACCACTTTCAGCGTCGGGCAAGTGCAAGTCGGCGATCAGCTGGCCAGCTACTACGGCACGCAGTGCCTGACGCCGGATAACAACGGTCAGCAGGTCTATGGTGGTTCCGATCTGGTGGTGGTCAGCGGCGATTTCGATGCGCTGCTGCGCTGCGATCTCGACGAGGCGACTCGTCTGGCCGTGGAGCAGGCCCGGGTCTATGACCGGGCGGCGCGCAGCTGCTTCCGGGGCCTGGTCGCCTCGCGGCGCAACTACGACATCGCCCGCGGTGTGGACGCCCGAGGCAGGGCCTGTTCCGGCGTGCTCGAGCAATCGTGGCGCATCGGCGGCGCCAGCGGTGCGGAAATCGCGGCGCTGCAGGCGCTGCGCGCCGACCCCGAACGGGTCGTGCACGCGGCGACTCGCGAGCTGTATGGCGAGAGTCAGGCGATTCCACCGGATGCCGAAGTGCTGTTTCGTGGTGAAGACAGCGAAATCGGTTTCGTGACCAAGTGCGTGGTGGTGCGGCATGGCAGCGCATAGCGAGGCAATCGACATCCTGGTCGATGAGGAGCACATCGCCGGGACCTTTCTGACGCCACCGCCGCGTATGCCCGGAGTGCTCTTCGTGCACGGCTGGGGCGGCAGCCAGCAGCGCGACCTGGAGCGCGCACGGGGCATCGCCGGGCTCGGTTGCGTGTGTCTCTCGTTCGACCTGCGCGGGCACGGTCAGACCTTCGCGCAGCAGCAGACCGTGACGCGCGAGCAGAATCTCAACGACGTTCTGGCTGCCTACGACATGCTGGCGGCTCACCCGCATATCGACCCGGCGGCCATCGCCGTGGTCGGGACCAGCTATGGCGGCTACCTGGCTGCGCTGCTGACCGGCTTGCGCCCCGTGAAGTGGCTGGCCCTGCGAGTGCCGGCGCTGTATCGCGACGAGGATTGGGCGGTGCCCAAGCGCCAGCTCGATCGCGCAGTGCTCAATGAGCTGCGCACCAGTCGCGTGCTGCCGACCGAGAACCGGGCCCTGGCGGCTTGCGCGCGCTTCGAGGGCGATGTGCTGCTGGTCGAGTCGGAGAAGGACCACCTGGTGCCGCACCAGACGATCATGAACTACCGGGCCGCCTTCCAGAAAACCCACTCGCTGACCCATAGGATCATCTTCGGCGCCGACCATGCGCTGAGCCATGAGCGCTGCCAGGAGGCCTACACCTCGATCCTGGTCAACTGGACGACCGAGATGGTCATCGGCGCGCGCCTGCACGAGCGCTCTGCTGGTGGTTTCCGCCCGGTCGGCGAGCCGCCGCCGAACTGAGTTCAGCGCGGCGGCGTGGGCGGTGGGTTGGGGCCGACGAAGCGGCTCCAGCGCCGGTCCAGCACCTGCTGCTTGAGCACCTCGAGCACATCGACCAGAACCTCCTCCAGGGCCAGGTCGGTGTTTTCGTCCTGATACACCCAGGCGTCGAAGCACTCGTCGGCCAGGCGATTGGCCAGCGCCTGGAACTGCTCGCCGCGCAAGCCCTCGACAGCTGCCCTGATCAGCCGCGTGACAATATCTATGAGGGCCGTGTCCAGGCTGTCGGCCAGATGGCCACCAAGCGGCAGGCGACGCAGGCGGCGAATCTCCGGGGTGTCTTCCATGGCCTGGTGGATCAGCTGGCTGATGTACCCGTCGATGTCGCCGCGGTTATCGCGGTAGCCGCTCTCCAGCATGCTCTGCACGCGGCGCGCGATGTCGGCGATCAGCCGCTGCTTGCGCGGCCGGACCACCTCTTCGATCAGCCGGCGCGACAGGTCGTCGGTACTGCCGAGCTCCTGCTGCATGCGGCCGAACAGGCGCACCATCACCCGGTCGGAGAGTTCCTCGATCAGCAGCAGGTAATAGCGCTTGATCACCCCGTACAGCGCCCAAGTGCGCATGTCGATCACGCCCAGGCGCTGCAGGCGAATCAGCAGGGCGCCCACGCGCAGCACCCGCAGCCAGCGGAAACCGGAGAGCGGTATGCAGCCGAGCACGTCGTACCAATGGGCGAACGGGTAGTAGTACCAGCGCGCATAACGGCGCTCGAACAGGGCGATGGTCCAGCCGAGTAGCACATCGAACAGAAACACCGCCACGAAGGCCAGGTCGATGAGCGGAAAGTGGGCGTGAACACGCTGGTCGTAGAGGCGGTGGGCAGCCGGCGCCACCTCGGCGATCAGCTGGTTGATCTGCGGCACCGCGAACAGGCTGTCGAACAGGATCAGCCCCAGGTTGAGGCAAACCAGCGCCACGACCAGCGCTTCCCAGGCCGCATGCAGGCCCTCGCGCGTCCGCATGCGCCGGTCGAGTGGTGAATCAGGCGTGCGTCGCATCGGGCGTGGCGGCCTGCCAGAGTACCTCGGCGCAGCCCTGGCGGCGCGCGATCAGGCGAGCCGCGACGAACAGCAGGTCGGACAGGCGATTCAGATAAGCCAGCAACACGGGCCGCAACGGCTCACTGGAACTGAGCTGTTGGCAGCGTCGCTCGGCGGTTCGCGTCAGGCTGCGGCACAGATGGGCCTGCGCGATGAGGCGCGAGCCCCCCGGCAGGATAAATTCCTTGAGCGGGCCGAGTTCAGCATTCCAGCGATCGATCGCAGCCTCCAGGCGGGCGACTTCCGCCTCGTCGAGTGCCTGGTACTCGGGCATCGCCAGCTCACCGCCAAGGTCGAACAGGCGGTGCTGGCAGGGCGCGAGCACCGGAATCAGCTCATCGAGCGCCGGCCACTGGATCTGCGCTTCGGCCAGTTCGGCCAGCAGCAGGCCGAGGTGGCTGTTGAGGGTATCGACCTCGCCCATGGCCTCGACGCGCGGATGGTCTTTCGCCACCCTGCGGCCATCGCCCAGGCCGGTTTCACCGCGGTCGCCGGTGCGGGTGTAGATCTTGGAAAGTCGGTTGCCCATTGCATGTCCTTGTCAGCTGTTGGCCGGCTCGGCTGTGGCCAGCGGTAAACGCAGGGTGAAGATGGCGCCCTGGCCGGGTTGCGACTGGACTTCCATCTGCCCCTTGTGATTGTTGGTGATGATGAAATACGAAACGGAAAGGCCCAGTCCGGTTCCCTGGCCGACCTCCTTGGTGGTGAAGAACGGCTCGAAGATGCGCTTGCGCACCGCCTCGGGAATGCCGCCGCCGTTGTCCTCGACCTGTATCTCCGCCCACGGCGGGTGGAACCGGGTGCGCAGGATAATCTGTCCCGGGCGGTCGCGGTCCTGCTTCTGGTGAATCGCCTGCGCCGCGTTCTTCAGCAGGTTGAGTAGCACCTGCTCCAGCTCGTTGCCGATGCAGGGCACGCGGTCGACCCGAGGGTCGAAGTCGCGGACGATACGGATGGCCTTGAAGTCGAAGCTGTCGAGCAGGGCGAAGTCGTTGCCGGCGATCTCCAGCGCCTGCTCGATCAGCCCGGTGAGCTGGCATTCGGCGAGCTGGCGGTTGCTCATGCGGCTGAAACTGAGCATGTGGCTGACGATCTTGGCCGCGCGCGAGCCGGCCTGCTGAATGCCGTCGAGCATCAGCGGGATTTCGCGCTTGTGCAGGTAGCGGTTGACGGCATCGAGGTGCACGCCGGTCTCCTCGGCCACCTCGCGGTTACGCTCCAGTTCGGGCGACAGGCGCCGGCGGATGTTCTGCACGTTGTGCAGGATCGCGCCCAGCGGATTGTTGATCTCGTGGGCCATTCCCGCCGCCAGGCTGCCGACCGACAGCATCTTTTCCGACTGCACCATCATTTCTTCCAGGCCGATGCGCTGGGTGATGTCGTCGATGCGGATCACCACGCCGCGTCCGGCGGCCCCGCTCAGCGGATAGAAAGTGAGGGTGTAGTGCCGCATTTCATCGTTGCGCGTCCAGGTGACCCGCTCGATGACCTCCACCTCGCGGCGTTCGGCGGTCCGGCGGATCTGCGCCAGGTAGGGTTTGAGCGGCTCGAAGGCGATGAAGATCGGCTGGTTCAGCGCATCGTCCAGGGGGGTGCCGGACAGCACGCTGGCTTCGCGATTCCACTGCGTGATGTAGAGCTGTTCGTCGAGGGCGATCAGTGCGGACGGCATCGAGTCGATGATGCTGTTGAGGTAGTTCTGGAAACCCGTGAGTTTCTGCTCGATCTTGCTGCGTACCTGAACCTCCAGCTCCAGGCGACGGTTGGAGTTGCGCGTTTCCTCGGCCAGCCCCTGGGCCTGACTGAAGGCTTCCTGGGCATCGTCGCGGGCACGCTTGAGCTGCTGTTCGCGTGCCTCGATGCGCGACAGCATGGTGTTGAACGCATCGCCCAGGCGGCCGATCTCGTCGCCGTTGCCCGGCGCCGAACGCAGGGCATAGTTTTCCTCGCGCGTGACCTGTCTGGACAGCGCCTCCAGGTCACGGATCGGTTGGGTGATCAGCCGACGGATCTGTCGTGCGACCAGCAGCCAGAGCAGCAGGCTGATCACCAGGATCGCCGCGCTGGCGGTAAGCGTGCCGGTGTAGAAGGCGCCCGGCAGTTCGCTGCTGATCACCAGCAGCAGATGGCCGGGTGCGCCCGCTGCCTGGGGCAGCTCGCTGAGAAAGCTGGCGCGGATCTCGCCGGCGCGCCAGCTGGCGACCTCGTCCATGCGTTCCGGCAGCGGCAAGGCTTCACCGCGCTGGAGTTGGGCGTAGCGGTTGCCACGGGCGTCATAGATGGCCGCAGCCCGCAGCGGGGGATAGCCGCCGAGGCGTTGCAGAAAGGCTTGGGCGTCTTCGGCAGAGGTAAGGATGTCCTGGCTCAGGTGTGGCATCGAGGACAGCGCGCCGATGGTGTGCATCGCCTGGGGCGCGACGCTCTGGCGGGAGATCCAGTAGGCGGCGCTGATGAAGGCGAGATTGGACACCAGCAGCACGGCGGCGAGCAGGACCAGCAGCGCGGTGAGCAGCTTGCGGCCGACCGGCAGATTGGCGAGACGCTGACGCAGGTTCATCGGCTTGGCCGGGTTGCAGAGGGAGCCTGCAGGGTACCGGCTGTGTCAGTCGGGCGGCAATCCAAGCGCGATCAGCTTCGTCTGCAGGCGCCGCGCGAGCGCCTGCAGACGAGGCAGGGCGAGGCCCTGCTGCGCACCGGTGCGGCAGGCATGGCCGAGCAGGTAACCGATCTCCGTGCGTCGCCGCGCGGCCACATCCTGCTGCATGGATGAGTAGTTGGCGGCAGTCGCCTCGATCACCCGCAAGACCTCATCGGCCAGCGCGTCGGCAGCCTCCGCCTGGCCGATCGCCGTTAGCAGGTGCCCGAGCTCCTCGCACAACGCCAGCACTTCGCTGCGATGCTCGAGCAGGCCGCCGTTGCGGCAGTCGTAGAGCACGGTCAGCGGGTTGATGGCGCAGTTCAGCGCCAGCTTGCGCCAGAGCCGGGCGAGGATGTCTGGCGTCCAGTGCGCGCTGATCTGCGCCTGTTCCAGCGTGTTCAGCCAGGCTGGCGGCTGTGCGTCCTGCGGATCGCCCAGCCAGTTCTGTCCCTGGCCGGCGAACACGACTTCGAAGGGCGCCTGGCGGTAGGCGCCCTCGGTGCTCGAGATGAACAGGCTGCGCGCCTGCGGCCAGCGCTCGGCGATGCGCTGCTGGCTGCCGAGCCCGTTCTGTAACAGCAGGATTTCGCCGCCCGCTGCGAGGCGATGAGCAACCGAGGCGACCGCCGCTTCGGCGTCATAGGCCTTGCAGGCGACCAGCAGGCGTGCGATGGGGGACTCTGCGTTCGGCAGCTCCGCCGGCAGGCTGTGCCGCTGCCATTGACCGCCCGTCTGCAGGGCGAGCCCGCCGGCAGCGCGATAAGCTGCCAGTCGCGCCTCGTTGCGCAGGATCAGCTGCACGGCTTCACCGGCCTGGGCCAGCCGGCAGGCCCAGAGGCTGCCGAGGCTGCCGGCGCCCAGCACATGCCAGGTCATGCCGGTTGCTTCAGGCGTAGCGGGACGATACGGCCGGTGCTGTAGGCGCTGGGCAGCAGCGCGCCGGCCTGTTGCAACAGCTGTTCGGCATTGGTCGGCAGGCCGGAGGCATCCAGGGTGACCAGGCTGACCCCTGCCTTTACCGAAATGAAGCCTTCCTGGGTCTTGAATGCCTTGAAATTGAGCCCTTCATGCAGACGCTTGAAACTGCTCGGCGAGCAGTTCTGCAGGTTGTCGACCTGGGCCAGCACGCCGAAATGCCGGTCGTCGATGCGCACCAGCGTATCGAGCGGGCGGACCAGCTGCTGCAGGTGCCGGGCCATCGCCTGCAGCAGCTCCTCATAGGTTGCCTCGCCATGCTGCGCCCGGAGCTCGGGGCCGTTCTGCAGGCCGATGTGCAGGTAGCACAGGGCGGTGTTGCGGCTTTCCATCTGGCGCAAGGTGGCCGCCAGGCGCTGCTCCAGATACCGGCGGTTGCCCAGCCCGGTAACCGCATCGACCTGATTGTGACGCTCCAGCGTGGCGACGTCGGCCGCCAGCTGGCGGTTCTCCTGCTTGAGCTGCTGCAGCGAGCCGCACAGGCGATCGGCGGCGAGCACGCGCGGCAGCAGCTGTTCATGCATCGCGGCCTTGCTGATGAAATCGTCGACGCCCTGATCGAATGCCTGGGCCAGCACCTCGACGCCATCGCGCCCGGTCAGCAGGATGATGTAGGTGTAGTGACCGCTGCCGCCGTCGAGCTGGCGCACGCGAGCGGTAAGTTGCAAACCGTCCATTTCTGGCATCAGCCAGTCGGCCAGCAGGACGTGGGTCGGGCGTTCGGCCAGCTGACGCAGGGCGTCCTGGGCACTGCTGGCGAAGCGGACATCCCGGTAGCCGGCCTTGTTGAGCACGCGACCGATCATGACGCTGGAGAACTTGGCGTCGTCGACGACCAGGATTCCGAGTTGGGGGTTGGGCATGGGCAGACTCATCGAGAGGGGTGACATCCTTGTCGCTTCGCCGCGGGGCCAGCGGTCTCGTGTCGAGCAGTTATAATGACGGCGCATTCTCAACCGTCAAGCCAGGCGCGAGGGGCTTTGCCAACCGTCGCGCTACTGAATTGGAGAAGATTCAATGCCCTCGTTCGACGTGGTGTCCGAATTGGACAAGCACGAAGTGACCAATGCGGTCGATAACGCCATCAAGGAACTGGACCGTCGCTACGACCTGCGCGGCAAAGGCTCGTTCGAGCTGAAGGATCTGACCGTCCAGCTCACGGCCGAAGCCGATTTTCAATTGGAGCAGATGATCGAGATTCTCAAGTTGAGCCTCGTCAAACGCAAAGTGGATATCCAGTGCCTGGAGTTCAAGGATCCCTATGCCTCGGGCAAGGTCGTCAAGCAGGAAGTGACTATGCGCGAAGGCATCGACAAGGAGCTGGCGAAGAAGATCGTCGCGCTCATCAAGGACGCCAAGCTCAAGGTCCAGGCCGCCATCCAGGGCGAGCAGGTGCGCGTCACCGGCAAGAAGCGTGACGATCTGCAGGAGGCCATCGCCCTGCTGCGCAGCCAGGAACTGGGCATGCCGCTGCAGTTCAACAACTTCCGCGACTGATTACCTCGGCGGGGCGCGATGCCCTGCCAGGCGCCGGCATCGATGCCGGCGTTTTTGCATTGAAGGAGCAACCTTTTGGAATTGAACGTCGACTACCTGATCGATCTATCCGAGTCCTGGCTGCCGCTGGTCCTGCAGTATGCGGGGCAGCTGGGTCTGGCGCTGATCACGCTGGCGCTGGGCTGGTGGCTGATCAACGTGATTACCAGCCGCGTCGGGCGACTGCTGCAGCGCCGCCAGGTCGACCCGACGCTGCACGGCTTCATCGGCAGCCTGGCCAGCATCGTATTCAAGGTGCTGTTGCTGGTCAGCGTGGCGTCGATGGTCGGGATCGAAACCACGTCCTTTGTCGCAGCCATCGGTGCGGCCGGCCTGGCCATCGGCCTGGCGCTGCAGGGCAGCCTGTCGAACTTCGCTGGCGGCGTGCTGATCCTGCTGTTCCGTCCGTTCCGGGTCGGAGAGTTCATCGAGGCGCAGGGGGTCAGTGGCACGGTGGATTCGATCCAGATCTTCCACACCATTTTGCGCACGCTTGATAACAAGACGGTGATCATGCCCAACGGCAGCCTGTCGAACGGCAACATCATCAATTACTCGCGCCAGCCCCAGCGCCGCGTGGAGACGGCTGTCGGCATCGACTACAGCGCCGATATCAAGACCGCACGCCAGGTGCTGCTCGGTATCGCCGAGGACCCGCGCGTCCTGCGTGAGCCTGCGCCGGTGGTCGTGGTGACCGGGCTGGGCGACAACTCCGTGAACCTGGCGCTGCGCGTCTGGGTCGCCACCGCCGACTGGGGCGCGGTGAATGCCGAGTTTCTCGAGCAGGCCAAGGAGAAACTGGAGGCAGTCGGCATCGGCATTCCGTTTCCGCAGCGGGTGGTGCATCTGGTCCAGCAGTGAGCTGGCGCCCGAGCCCCAGGTCGGATTAAAAAAAGCCCGCATCGAGTGCGGGCTTTTTTTCAGCTGCGTTCGGACACCGCCGCGGTTTCGGCCTCGTTCGGTGGCAGGTTGCCGCGCCGCCATTGCCAGAGGATCAGCACCAGCGTCGGGATACCGAGCAGGGCGGTCACCAGGAAGAAGTCGTGATAACCGAGCTGCTCGACCATCACGCCCGAATAACCGCCCAGCAGGCGTGGCAGCAGCAACATCAGCGAACTGAGCAGCGCGTACTGCGTGGCGGAGAACTTCACGTTGGTCAGGCTCGACAGGTAGGCGACAAACGCGGTCGAGGCCAGGCCTCCGCTGAAGTTATCGCAGGAAATGGTCACGATCAGCATGTTCAGGTTGGCGCCCATTTCGACCAGCAGCATGAACATCAGGTTTGTCGCTGCCGAGGCCAGGCCACCGATGAAGAGGATCGGCAGGATGCTGAAACGCACGATCAGCAGACCGCCGAAGGCCGCGCCAAGCAGGGTCATCGCCAGACCGAACAGCTTGCTGACGCTGGCGATCTGGTCCTTGGAGAAGCCCTGGTCGATATAGAAAACGTTGGCCATCACGCCCATTACCGTATCCGACATGCGGTAGGTGGCGATCAGCCCGAGCAGCAGCAGGGCCTGCCAGCGATAGCGCAGGATGAAGTCGGTGATCGGCGTCAGCACCGGGCCCATCAGGATGCGCCCGGGCGCCGACAGGCAGCCTGCGCAGATCAACAGATACATGGTGCCGCGCGGCCAGTAGCCGCCCCAGTAGGACTGGAACATGCCGGTGGTGGAGACGATGAGGATGATCAGTACGATCACCGACACCGCCTGGTGGACAAAGTCGAAGCGGGCGGGGCGCTCGCGCTGCGAGGCCTGGTGCAGCATCACCCGGACCGGTACCAGCAGCATCCGCCCCATCGGCGACAGGCTGCCGATGATGAACAGTGCATACAGTGTGGCGCGTGGCCAGGCCTGGGCGATCAAGGCGTTGATCATAGCCGGAACCGAGATCAGCAACACCAGCAGCAGGCCGACGGCAGCCAGCTGGTGGTTGAAGCTGTAGCGCGGCGGAGTGCTTGGCAGCGGCGTGGCGACCTCCGGCTCGCTGATCACCAGGCTGGTGATCAGCCCGGGCACGATCAGCAGGGCGAAGGCGACATAGGTGGCTGCCCAGGCTGCATGGTCATAGCCGAGGCTGCTCGAGCCCAGCCACTCGGCAAGAAACAGCGCACCGGCGCTGGCCAGCAGCATGGCGACGCGATAACCGGTCATGTAGCTGGCTGCCAGCGTCGCTTGCAAGCGGTCTTCGGCGATTTCCAGGCGATAGGCGTCGATCGCGATGTCCTGGGTCGCCGAAGCGAAGGCCACCGCCACGGCCAGGGCGATCAGCAGGGTGAGGTTGTGCTGCGGATTGCACAGCGCCATGCCTACCAGCCCCAGCGCGATCACCGCCTGCGAAAGGACCAGCCAGGAGCGCCGCCGCCCCAACCGGCCGAGCCAGGGCAGGCGCCATTGATCAAGCATCGGCGACCACACCCACTTGAACGCGTAGGCCAGGCTGATCCAGCTGGCGAAGCCGATGGTCTCGCGCGACACTCCCGCCTCGCGCAGCCACACCGACAGCGTGGAAAACACGAGGATTGCCGGCAGGCCGGCCGCGAAGCCGAGCAAGAGCAGGGCAATGCTGGCGGGACTGGCGTAGGCGAGGATGGCAGAACGCCAGGACTCACGGGACATACAGCGGTTTTCTACGACGATCGGGCGAAGCGCGCACTCTAACCGCTCGACTCCGTCGAACGCCAGCCGTGCCGACGCATGTCCACGCGGTCCTTGACGATGGTCAGGCCTTCGGCGCGCAGCCGCGCCCGCTGCTCAGCACCGGCCACCGAGCCGGCCGGCAGGCTGAGTCGGCCGCCGGCGGCGATCACCCGATGCCAGGGCAAGGTGGTGTCGTCCGGCAGTTGCGACATCAGCCGCCCCACCCAGCGTGCGGCGCGTCCGAGGCCGGCCAGCGCCGCCAGCTCACCGTAGCTGATCACCTTGCCCGGCGGAATCTGCGCCATGATCGCGTAGACAGCGCTGCGCCGCGCGGCCGGATCGTCCGGCGAGGAAAAAGCAGAGAAGTTGTCAGGCATGGGGCCTCGCTTCGATCGGTCGCCGCTCGCTGAACTCGCATGCCGCCTGGCGGTCTCTGATTGCTGCAGCTGTGTGCATAGGGATAATGCCTCGCTTTTCCATGGCCCCCAACAAGTTGCCGTACTTCGATATGTTTTCCAGAACCCTGCTGTGCGCTTCGCTTTGCGCGTTTTCCCTGCCTGCTCTTTCCGACACCATCTGGCTGAAGAACGGCGACCGCCTGACCGGCAAGATCAGTGTGCTCGACGGCGGCAAGCTGCTCATCGAGACCGACTATGGCGGTTCCATTCCGGTCCAGTGGAAAAAGGTGCGAACCCTGCAGAGCGACCAGAAGCTGCTAATCAAGCTCGACGAGGTCACCGGCGAGGTGGCGCAGTCGATGCAGGCGGCCGAGGACGGCAAGGTTACGCTGACCAACGGTGGCGAGCCGCAGACCGTCGCGCTTGCCGACATCTCGCAGATCATTCATCCCAAGCCACTGATCCAGGATTTCCTCTGGGAAGGCAACGTCGATGTTGCGCTCGACTACAAGCGCGCCGAGAACGACACCGACGACTACGACATAGCGTTCGATACGAAGGCGCGCCACGGCCTCTGGCGGCACAACGGCAAGGCCAGTTACAACCGCGAGTACCGCGATGGCGTGACGGTGACCGACAACTGGGACGCCGAGTATGCGCTGGACCGTTTTCTCGATGACAAGTGGTTCTGGCAGGGCCGCCTGGACTACAAGCGTGACCAGATCGAGGACGTGCGCCGCCAGCGCACCGTGGGTACCGGTCCGGGTTATCAGTTCTGGGACAACGATCTGGGCGCCTTCTCGCTGGCCGGGCTGATCAACCGCAGCGACTACGAGTTCGCCGATGGCAGCAAGGAGAATTTCTACCTGCTGGCCGGCAAGTGGGACTACAACCGTTACCTGATCGGCAAGACCTTCGAGCTGTTCAGCACCGGCGAACTGGGCAAGCCGCTGGAGGACGTGGCCGACTACTCGCTCGATGCCGAGGTCGGCCTGCGCTACAAGGTCACCGACTGGGCCTCGCTGAACATGAAGGCCGAAAAGGACATCATCAGCGGTGCCGACAGTGACCTGGACGAGACCCGCTACAGCCTCGGCTTCGGCGTCGGCTGGTAAGCGGGGCGGGTCTCTGCGCTCTTGCGGCCAGGCCCGCCTGCGGCGGGCTGGCTGGCTCGCGTGGTGACATCGATTACAGGCGCAAGCCGCCGTCGAGTTCGAGAATGCGTCCGCTGTAGTAGTCATTCTCGAAGATGAACGCCACTGCCTGGGCGATCTCCAGCGGCTTGCCCATGCGCCGGAGCGGAATGCCGGCGGTCATCTTCTCCAGCGCTTCGGGCTTCATGCTGGCGACCATTTCGGTCTCGATGAAGCCAGGCGCGACGCCGGCCACGCGAATACCATAGCGCGCCAGTTCCTTCGCCCATACCACCGTGGCCGAGGCGACGCCCGCCTTGGCCGCCGAATAGTTGGTCTGGCCCATGTTGCCAGCGCGGGAAATCGAAGAGATGTTGACGATTGCCCCTTCGCACTTGAGTTCGACCATCTTCGCGGCCACCTCGCGGGTGCAGAGAAATACGCCGGTCAGATTGACATCGATCACCGCCTGCCATTGGGCCAGGCTCATCTTGCTGACCTGCCCATCCTTGACCTTCAGCAGCAGGCCATCACGCAGGATTCCGGCATTGTTGACCAGCCCGTGCAGCGCGCCGAAGTCGTTCACCACCTGGGCAACCATCGCTTCGACCTGCTCCTCGCTGGCGACATTGCACAGATAGGCACGTGCCTCGCCGCCGGCCTGCTGACAGGCGACGACGGCTTCGCCCAGGCGCTCCTGGTTCAGGTCGACCAGCGCGAGGCGGGCCCCCTGGCCGGCCAGGTGTTCGGCCATCGCGCGTCCCAGGCCCTGGCCGCCGCCGGTGATGATGATGACTTTGTCTTTGAGCTGCATCCGAGCCTCCTGTTGTTGTTCGTTCCAAGCCTGCACGCGCCGAAACCGTTATGCTGGCGGCTTCAGACCTTTCGTGAGGATCCCGCCTTGAGCGCAGAATCCGCCAAGCATGCCCGACATCTGTTGCTTGAGGAATACCGCGGCGTGCTGTCCACGCAGTCGCAGGCAATGCCCGGGTTTCCCTTCGGTTCGGTGGTGCCCTACTGCCTCGACGAGCAGGGCAGGCCATTGATTCTCATCAGTCGGATCGCTCAGCACACGCGCAATCTCAAGGCCGATCCGCGCTGTTCGCTGCTGGTTGGCGAGCGCGACGCCGAGGACGTACAGGCCGCCGGCCGTCTGACCCTGCTCGCCGAGGCCCGTCAGCTGGTCGAGGCCGACGCCATCGACGTGGCCGCACAGCGTTACTACCGGTATTTCCCCGATTCGCGGGATTTCCATCGGGTGCACGACTTCGATTTCTGGGTACTGCAGCCGGTGCGCTGGCGCTACATCGGTGGTTTCGGTGCCATTCACTGGCTCGAGCAGGTCGCCCTGGCCAATCCCTTTGCCGGTGAGGGCGGCGCGGTGGAACGCTCGATGGTCGAGCATATGAACGAAGACCATGCGGCGGCCATCGCCCATTACGTGCGCGAGGCTGGCCTGCCGCAGGAGCCCAAGGCCAGCCTGGTGGGCATCGACAGCGAGGGTTTCCATCTGCGCATCGGCCAGCGCCTGTTCTGGCTCGCCTTTGCCGAGCCCTGCGCGACGCCCCAGGCGGTACGCCAGGCGCTGGTGGCAATGGCGCGCGCGAGTCGTTCAGCTGGGCTTCAGGCTGGCGAGGAATAATCCGGTTACAGGCTGCAGGGGCGTCGGCTTGAATTCACCCGCTGCCGCCGTCATCTATCGCTCACTGGAAGCCGGTTGCTTCCGTCAAGGATTCTCGATGCGAATATTCATGTTGCTGTTCCTGCTGTTTCCGCTCGCCGAGCTTTTTCTGCTGATCAAGGTCGGCAGCGAAATCGGCGCGCTGGCCACCATTCTGTTGCTGATCATCAGCGGCCTGGCCGGCATTCTGCTGATGCGCCTGGCGGGCTTTGCCACCGCCTGGCGCGCCCGCGAACGGCTGGCGCGTGGCGAGCTGCCCGAGCGCGAGATGCTCGAGGGGCTGATGATGGCGGTCGGTGGTGGGCTGCTGTTCCTGCCCGGTTTCATCAGCGACGTGCTGGCGCTGGTCATTCTTTTCCCGCCGACCCGCAAGCTGCTGTTCGGCTTCTTTGTCCGGCGGCTCGAGGCCCAGGCCGAGCGCCGGCGCGCCTTTGCCGACGACCTGCAGGCACGCTCCGCGCCACAGCGACCGAATGTGATCGAGGGCGAGTACGAACGCCGCGATCGCGACCAGTGATCGTCCCGTCCGACCGGCATGCCTTGGCATGCCGGTTTTCTTTTGCGCGCCACGAAATTTTCATCGGCAGCCCTTGAAATACCCTGGCGCGCCCGCATGTAGCGGTCACCGCAAGGTCGCTGTCGTACCGACAGTCCGTTTTTCGCGGCTCGCTCCTGGCGAGTCGCAACCGGCGAAGCCGGTATTTGCCAACCCGCCGATGAAGATCATCGGCATGGAACCACTCTACTAGGAGAGATCGACAATGAAGCTTCGTCCTCTGCATGACCGCGTCGTGATTCGTCGCAGCGAAGAAGAAACCAAGACCGCAGGCGGCATCGTCCTGCCGGGCTCCGCTGCCGAGAAGCCGAACCGTGGCGAAGTCGTTGCTGTGGGTACCGGCCGCGTGCTGGACAACGGCGAAGTACGCGCCCTGGCCGTGAAGGTCGGCGACAAGGTGGTGTTCGGCCCTTACTCGGGCAGCAACACCGTCAAGGTTGACGGCGAAGACCTGCTGGTGATGAGCGAGAACGAAATCCTCGCCGTCGTTGAAGCCTGATCACCCCGAATCTCCGTAACCAATTTCAAGAATTGAGGATCAATCAAAATGGCTGCTAAAGAAGTCAAGTTCGGCGACTCCGCACGCAAGAAGATGCTGACAGGCGTAAACGTCCTGGCTGATGCAGTAAAAGCGACCCTCGGCCCGAAAGGCCGTAACGTGGTTCTGGAAAAGAGCTTCGGCGCTCCTGCGATCACCAAGGACGGCGTTTCCGTCGCCAAGGAAATCGAGCTGAAGGATCGCTTCGAGAACATGGGCGCCCAGCTGGTCAAGGACGTTGCGTCCAAGGCCAACGACGAGGCCGGTGACGGCACCACCACCGCTACCGTTCTGGCCCAGGCCATCGTCAACGAAGGCCTGAAGGCCGTCGCCGCTGGCATGAATCCGATGGATCTGAAGCGCGGCATCGACAAGGCCACCATCGCCATCGTCGCCGAGCTGAAGAACCTGGCCAAGCCGTGCACCGACTCCAAGGCCATCGCCCAGGTCGGCACCATCTCCGCCAACTCCGACTCCTCCATCGGTGACATCATCGCCGAAGCCATGGAGCGTGTAGGCAAGGAAGGCGTCATCACCGTTGAGGAAGGTTCGGGTCTGGAGAACGAGCTGTCCGTCGTAGAAGGCATGCAGTTCGATCGCGGCTACCTGTCGCCGTACTTCATCAACAAGCCGGACACCATGGTCGCCGAGCTGGACAGCCCGCTGCTGCTGCTGGTCGACAAGAAGATCTCCAACATCCGCGAACTGCTGCCGGTGCTGGAAGCCGTTGCCAAGGCCGGTCGTCCGCTGCTGATCGTTGCCGAAGACGTCGAAGGCGAAGCCCTGGCCACCCTGGTGGTCAACAACATGCGCGGCATCGTCAAGGTTGCTGCGGTCAAGGCACCGGGCTTCGGTGATCGCCGCAAGGCCATGCTGCAGGACATCGCCATCCTGACCGGCGGTACCGTGATTTCCGAAGAAGTCGGCCTGAGCCTGGAAACCGCTACCCTGGAGCACCTGGGTAACGCCAAGCGCGTCGTGCTGAACAAGGAAAACACCACCATCATCGACGGCGCTGGCGCCCAGGCTGATATCGAAGCCCGCGTTGCCCAGATCCGCAAGCAGGTCGAAGACACCACTTCCGACTACGACAAAGAGAAGCTGCAAGAGCGTCTGGCCAAGCTGGCCGGCGGTGTTGCCGTGATCAAGGTCGGTGCCGGTACCGAAGTCGAGATGAAAGAGAAGAAGGCCCGTGTCGAAGACGCCCTGCACGCGACCCGTGCGGCCGTCGAAGAAGGCGTGGTGCCTGGCGGTGGTGTGGCGCTGGTGCGTGCCCTGCAGGCCATCTCCGAGCTCAAGGGTGACAACGAAGACCAGAACGTCGGTATCGCGCTGCTGCGTCGCGCCGTCGAGGCTCCGCTGCGTCAGATCGTGGCCAACGCCGGTGGCGAGCCGAGCGTGGTGATCGACAAGGTCAAGCAGGGTTCGGGCAACTACGGCTTCAACGCCGCGTCCGACACCTACGGCGACATGATCGAGATGGGTATCCTCGATCCGGCCAAGGTCACCCGCTCCGCGCTGCAGGCGGCTGCCTCCATCGGCGGCCTGATGGTCACCACCGAAGCCATGGTTGCCGAAGTGGTAGAAGACAAGCCGGCCCCGGCGATGCCGGACATGGGCGGCATGGGTGGCATGGGCGGCATGATGTAAGTCGCTGAGCCCTCGCTCCAGAAGAACCCCGCCTCGTGCGGGGTTTTTCTTTTTGTGGCGGATTGTTTTCAGGCAGACGACCGTCGGTCGCAAAGTTGGCGGCACGAAAACCCCTGGGCTAGGGTCAATAAAGCCCCACTCTCAAGGACTTGCGCGATGAAGCTTGAAATTGCACGAGGAGTTTTCCTCGTCGGCGCCCTTGGCGTCGCATCGCTGTGCTTCGCGGTGTGGAACCAGCCCTCGCCGGGCGTGGTGCGCGGCAACCTGGACCGCGACCATTGCCCGATACCCGCCGGCATGCGGGTCGAGACGCTGCAGGTTCGCCCCGACGCCGACCTGCTGCTGTTCCTCTATGGCATGTCCCAGCAGCTGGGCGTGCGCGGCTGAACCAGCCGGCGCGCGGCGATCAACCGCCCAGGCGGGCGGTGACCTCGTTGAGCTGCGTGGCCAGGCCGTGGAGGTTGCGGCTGGCGCTCTCGGTGCGTTCGACGTTGTGCTGGTTGGCGTCGGCGATGGCGGTGATCTCGGTCAGATTGCGCGAGATGTCCTCGACCACCGAGGTCTGCTCTTCTGCCGCCGTGGCGATCTGCCGGTTCATGCCGCGGATGGCTTCTACCGCCTGGCTGATCTGCTGGAGCGATTGGCCCGCTTCGGTCACTTGCGCAAGGCCGGCGTCGCTGTGCTGGCGCGTGTTGTCGATCGCGCTCACGGCATCCGTCGCACCGTTCTGGACGGCGGCAATGATCTGGTGAATCTCCGCGGTGGACTCGGCAGTCCGCTGCGCCAGGGTGCGTACCTCGTCCGCGACCACGGCAAAGCCGCGTCCGGCCTCGCCGGCACGCGCCGCTTCGATGGCCGCGTTGAGCGCCAGCAGGTTGGTCTGGTCGGCGATCCCGCGGATCACGTCGAGCACCTTGCCGATACGGCCGGTATCGTCTTCCAGCTGGCCGATGACCGCGCTGGTGGCGGCGATCTCGCTGCTCATACGGCTGATGGTGTCGATGGTCGCGTTCATCACCGCCTCGCTGCGATGCGCCGAATCATCGGCGGCGTCGGCTGCCTGGGCGGCTTCGGCGGCATGACGGGAGACCTCCTGCGCCGTCGCGGACATCTCGTGCATCGCCGTCGCGACCTGGTCGGTACGGCTGAATTGCTCGCGCGCACCCCCGGCCATCTGCGCGGCGATGCCGCTCAGCTCGCCGCTCGCGCCATCCAGGTCGGCGGAACTCTTGCGCAGCTGGGCAAAGGTGTCGGCAAGGAAATCGCGCAGCGTATTGGCGGCCCGGGCCAGTTGCCCAAGCTCGTCGCACCGCGAGACGTCAAGTCGTGCGCCGAAGCGACCGTGGCTGAGTTCGGTGACATGGCCGATGAGCATGCCGATGGGGGCGATCAGGTTGCGGTTGACCAGCCACAGGCTGAGCAGGGCGACCAGCACACTGGCGATCAGCATCACCAGCGGGCCGGCCAGGGCGGCTGTCTCGGCGCTGTCACGGATGGCGCTTGAGGATTGCGCGGCCTTGGCGGCGAGCTTGTCGACCAGCTCGCTCAGCTGGCTGCTGGTGGCACGGTCAATACCGGCGACCGCTCGATCGCCGGCCCGTGGATCATTGCCGGCGGCGGCGAACGCATCCAGCCCCTGGCGATAGGCCTGGCCCAGCCGGCCATGCTCGTCGCGCAGTGAACTCACAGTGGCGCTGAGTGCCGGGTCGTCGGCGACCTGCTGCAACAGCTCGCCGAGCAAACGCTGGACCTTCGCTTCCTGATCCTGGAACTGCTGCCAGTAGCGGGTACGCTGGGCGTCGTCCTGGCCACGCAGCAGCACGTTCTTCCACTCCTGAACCTGCGTCTTGAATTCGAGGTTGACCTGCTCGATCAGCTGCGATTCGCGGATCGGGCCGTCAAGCAGCTCGGCGAACTCGCTCACCTGGCGCGACAGCAGTTGGGTACACAGCAGGGCGATGCAGAGCAGCACCAGCAAGCTGCCGGCGATCAGGCCGAGCAACTTCGCGCGCAGCGACGTTTGGAACATGGAAACGAGACCTCGATACGTCTTGGAGGGGCGGCTGCCCGACGCAGAATGGGTCGGCCGGGCAGGCGGGAACTTGAATCAGGCCAGCCGCAGATGGTTGTCCCAGAGCCCGGCTGGCAGCGCCAGTGGCTCGGCGGCGATGCGCTCGCCGCGGCAATCGAACAGTCGGCAGCGGCCTTGCCCGGAGCTGACGACGAAGCCGTCGGCAACGGCGGCAACGCCCGCGCAGTCCGGCAGGTGCACTTGCTGGCGCAGCGTCGCGCTGTCGAGGTCCCAGAAGAACACGCTGTTGCCGCGCGGCGCGGTGACCGCCAGCAGGCGCAGCTCGTCGTGGATCGCCAGGCTCGCGGTGTACTGGCGCATGGTCTGGCGCACGTCCTCGGCCAGCGGGAAGGGCTGAAACGCCTGGCCGGGGCGCTTGATCGCGACCAGCGGCGCGTGATCGAGTGGGTCGCCCTCGTATTGCTGGCCTGAAACCACAGTGCCGTCGGCGGCCACGGCCAGGTGCCGTACGCTGTTCATCCGCTCGGGCAGTTGTTCCTTGCTGACCAGGGTGCCGTCCCGGCGCAGCAGCACCAGGCTGGGCTCCATCGCGTCGAGGTTCATCATCTCGCGGCTGTCGGCTTCGGTGCGGATGCCGCCGTTGGCGATCACCAGCGTCTCGCCGTCCGGCATCCAGAGCAGCTGGTGCGGGCCGATGCCGTGGGTGGCATGCTCGCCGACGCGTTGCAGGCGCCGTTCCTCGACCCGGTAGACGCCAAGCACGCCGCGGCCGGCATCGGTGGTGTCGTTTTCGGTGCTGTAGAACCAGTCGCCGCTGGCATGAAACACGCCATGGCCGTAGAAATGCCGGTCCGCGGGGGCGGCGAGCACCTGCAGCAAGGTGCCGTCACGGCTGTCGAGCAGGTAGCTTTCACGGCTGGGCCGGCGCCCGACGAACACCACAAGCGGCAGGTGCGGATGGGCGTAGACGTCGTGGCAACGTTCCTTGACTGGCGTGGCGAACACGCGGCTGCCATCGAGGCGATAGCCAACGGCATAGTGGCGACCGTCCGCGCCGTCGCGAGCGGAGAAGAGCATCGGTGCGTGGCCCTGGCGCGAGAGCGTCCAGCCACCGACGGCGCCTGCGGCGAGCAGGGCCGAGCCAAGGCCGAGCAGGGTGCGGCGCTTCATGCTCAGTCTCCGTCGTGGGCGTTGAAGCCGATCTGCACGCCGAGGGCGCGGGCCAGCTCGGTCTGGTGCAGGCGATGCAGCGCGTCGAGCTGCTTGTACAGCGCGGACAGCTGATCACGTCCTTCGGCCTCGGCGAGGCGCTCGGCAAAGGGGGGTTGCACGGCGGCGATCCCGGCCCGCAGTTCGGCGTAACCCTGGTCGATGCGTTCGGCGAGCGGGCTCTGGCTGTCGTCGAGCAAGGCGCGCAGGCCATTGCCCTGGTCGCCTTGCCAGAGTCGCTGCGCTGCGGCGAGCGCTGCATCCAGGCTGGCGAGGGTGGTGTCGCTGCGCCAGCCTTCGGCCTGGAACGGCTGCGGGTGTCCCTTGGTCTGTTGGCCGAGCGGGGCGCCGAGTTTCTTCTTCAGCCCGTCGAGCGCATTGACCTGCACGCGCAGCAACTCGGCGACCGCCTCGCGTGGCTCGGCATAGCGGCTGCTGGGAAACTCCAGCAATTGAGCGGCCATGCCTTCCTTGGCCTTCCACTGCTCGACGATGCCTGCCGAGAGGCGCTGCTGGTGCTCGCCGATGGCCACCAGCAAGGGGCAATAGCGCGCCCGCGTGGCAGGCTCGGAAATGGCCAGATCGGGATCGAACAGGATGTATTCGTAGGCGGTCAGCCCCTGGACGACCACGCTCGCTTCGTCGAGATCGGCGCGCGTCAGGTCCGGCTTGTCATCCAGCAGGCGATTGACCTGGCGTGCGACCAGGTTCTTCTTGTCCGGCCAGAACTGCACCTGCCAGGCCGTATTGCCTTCGCCCAACGGGCCGATCAGCAAAGGTTGCAGCCCGGCCCAGGCGGTCTGTGCCTCGACGAAGGCCTGCCGCGCCTGATCCAGCGGTTCGTTGTCGGCGCAGAAGGCGATGGCACTGGCGGCCAGGCGGCGGTCGGTTTCCGCCCAATCGACGTAGGCCGGCAGCAGCACCTGTTCGGTCAGCGCCTTGCTGGTTTCGGCGAACGGGTCGGCAGGGCTGCAGGCAGTGAGCAACAGGCTGCCGAGCAGGGCGCCGGTGATACCGCCAAGTACGGATCTGAGTGCCATGGTTCCTCTTCAGGCCGGTGTTTCCGGCGGGCTATGCCGCAGCGAGCGGGCTGCGGCGGGTGAGTCAGAGCGATTCCAGAAAGCGCAGCAGTGCGGCGCGTTCGGTCTGGTTGAAGGTCAGCACGGTCTGGCGCGCCGTTTCGGCTTCGCCACCATGCCAGAGAATCGCCTCCATGAGATTGCGCGCACGACCATCATGGAGAAAGCGGGTATGCCCGCTGACCGCCTGGGTCAGGCCGACGCCCCAGAGCGGTGGGGTGCGCCACTCGCTGCCGGTGGCCTCGAACTCCGGGCGGCCGTCGGCGAGCCCATCGCCCATGTCATGCAGCAGCAAGTCGGTATAGGGGCGAATGACCTGTCCTGCCAACTCCGGCTCGACACCGCTGCTGGCGGTGGTGAACTGCGGCGTATGGCAATTCTGGCAACCGGCGCGATGGAACAGGCGCTTGCCGGCCAGAACCTCGGGATGATCGACGTCGCGTCGCATCGGTACGCCGAGGTTGCGGGTGTAGAACAGAACCTGCGCCAGAATAGAGTCACTGACCTCCGGCTCGCCACCATGCGGCATCTCGGCACAGGCGCTCTGCGCATCGGTGCAGCTGCTGCCGCTGAACAGGCTGGTGCTCAGGCCCATGTCGTTGAAGAAGGCGTCGGCATTCTGCTGGTTCAGCGTCGGTTGCCCGGCCTTCCAGCCGAAGCGACCGATCACGGTGTCACCGCTGACCTGGTCGTAGACCCGGTTCGGTCGCCCGGAAATCCCGTCACCGTCTCGGTCCTCCGGGTCGGCATTGGCCAGCAGCGCCTGTTCCGGAATTGCCTCGAGCAGTCCCAGGCCGATCATCTGCGGGGCGGTGCGCAGCGAGAACAGCGTGTCGGGGTGCAGCGGGCCATAACCCAGCTCGCTGAGCTGCAGTATCGGTGAGCGCAGTTCGACCTCGTGACCATCGGCGAAGCGAACCCGCCGGGTGTCGTACCGCAGGCGCACGCGAGCCTCGGGGGCGATGCCGGGAATGGCCATGTCCTGTAGTTGGCCACCGTAGGTCGGCTCCGGTGCAATGCCCCGCTGGCGCACGACCTCGCTGTGCTCGGGCCCGGCGGGTATCGACAGGCGCACCAGCATCGACACGGCGCTGGTCGCGGTTTCATCCGGCGCATGCCCGCGACCATCCTTGATGTGGCAGCTCTGGCAGGCATTGGTGTTCAGCAGGGGGCCCAGTCCGTCGCGCGCTGTCGTCGACGCCGGTGCGATCACCCAGGGGTTGCGGAAGAAACTGTTACCGACGCTGAAGTCCAGCCGGCGCATGGGAGAGAGGTTCGCCGACGGCTGCGAGAAGGCGTTCTGATCGTACTGCCTGACGCTGGTCGCGCCGCCACTGAAGGCCTCGCCGGGTTCGGCCGCGGCGAAGCGATCGGGCGCTTTATCGCAGGCGCTGATTCCGAGGGTGACGAGAGCGGCGAGAGACAGACGAGCGAGGAGGGGCATGACGATCGGGGATGGCGAAACGAAGGCTTAATCTTAGCAGGCTAAGCGAGCTTGAATAAGAGCTGTTTTCATTTATCCAGGGCTTGCGCGGGGCAAGCGGGGGCGCGGATTGCCCGCACCCCCAGGCGGTCAGAACTGATGGTCGGCGGTATCCGGATTCAGGTCGGAGATGCCCAGCGCGGCGGCGGCCTGCTCGATGGCGGCAGTCTGCTTGACCAGCGCGGCGATTGCGTTACGCACCTTTTCCTGGCCCTCGGCGTTGTCTGCGGCGATCAGCTGGTCGAAGGCCTCGCCTTGCTCGGCGCTGGCGACAAGAACCTGAAGCTTGGCTTCGGTGCTCTCCAGATCGGTCTTCAGCGTGCTGTCGACCTCAGGGCTGTTGCCGGCCACCAGCGACGACAGGCTCGGGCCGGTCAGGGTGCTGCCATCGATACGCTGATACTCGCCCAGATACACGTTGCGGATGCCCTTGGCGTTGTAGAAGTGCGAGTTGTGCGTGTTGTCGCTGAAGCAGTCATGCTCGTCTTCGGTGGAATTCGCCTCCAGCGCCACCTTCATCCGCTCGCCGGCGAGCTCGCCGAGCGACAGGCTGCCCATGCCAAAGAGCATCTTGCGCAGGCCGTTCTTGGCAGGTTCGGCGAGCAGAGAGGCTCGGTAGTTGCCATCGTTACCAGCCTTCCATTGCTCGACCATTTCGGCCAGATCGCTGACCAGGAGCTCGGTCGCCGCTTTCAGGTAGGCGCGACGACGGTCGCAGTTGCCGCCGGTGCAGCCTTCGCCCTCTACGAAATCGCTGACCGGACGCTGGCCGGCGCCGGGGTTGGTGCCGTTGAGGTCCTGGCCCCAGAGCAGAAATTCGATGGCGTGGTAGCCGGTGGCGACGTTCGCTTCGGACCCCGCCAGTTCATTGAGGCTGGCCAGCTTCTCGCCGGTGATCTCGCTGATGTCGATCTTGTCTTCGCCGATCTGGATCTCGCGGTTGGCGATGATGTTGGCGGTGGCGCCCGGGTTGCCCAGGGCATGCTGGTAGTCGCCTTGCACGTAGTCGATCAGCCCCTCGTCCAGCGGCCACGCATTGAGCTGGCCTTCCCAGTCATCGACCACCGGGTTGCCGAAGCGGAACACCTCGGTCTGCATGTAGGGCACGCGTGCGGCCAGCCAGGCCTGCTTGGCGGCATCCAGCGTCTGCTCGTTGGGGTTGGCGAGCAGGGCGTCGACCGCGTCCTGCAGCTTCACGCCGGCGGCATGCGCATCGCTGAAGATCGCCAGCGCGAGATCCGCGTAATGTTCGACCACGGCCTTGGCTGCGGCCTGGTCGAGCTTGGCGGCCTGGTCGGCGGCCGGTGCCTGGGTGGTCGCTTCGGGCGCAGCGGTCTGGTTGTAGGGCTCTTCCTTCTCGCAGCCTGCCAGGGAGACAGCAACGGCCAGCAGGGTAACGGTTGCCCAAGTGGGGGTGCGTAGCATGAGCGGGGTCCTTTTGCGTTCGAACATCGGCCTCAGTCGAGGAGGCCGTAGGGACAGTAATAATGCGAAAGATTTGCATTTTGTGCAAAGGCAATGCGTGAGCCGCCTCTCCGTCATCTTGCCGGCTGACCGCTAGAATGCTGGCCATTCGACTGCGCTGGAGGCGCCACCATGAGTCTGACCACGGTAATCGTTCTCGTATCGGGATTCTTCATTGCCGCGTATGCGGTGATTCTCTACAACGGCTTGGTGCGGCTGAAGCACGGGGTCGGCAAGGCGTGGGCGAACATCGATGTGCTGCTGCGCCAGCGACACGAGGAGCTGCCCAAGCTGGTCGAAACCTGCAAGCAATACATGCAGCACGAGCGCAACACGCTCGAGCAGGTGATCCGTGCGCGTGGCGAAGTGGCCAGTGCGCGCGAGCTGGGCGACATCGGCTCGCTGGGACGGGCTGAAACCGGCCTGCGGAACAGTCTGGGGCGGCTCTTTGCGCTGGCTGAAAACTACCCGCAGCTGAAGGCCGACAGCAGCTTCGCGCACCTGCAGCAACGCATCTCCGGCCTGGAAAGCGGCATCGCCGATCGCCGGGAGCTGTACAACGAAGCGGTAAACCTCAACAACGTACGCATCGAGCAGTTTCCGGATGTGCTGCTGGCGCGGCTGTTCGGTTTCAAGCCGGCGTCTTTGCTCGTGTTCGGCGAGGCGGAGAAGGCCGACGTCAATCTCAAGGCGCTGTTCGGCTGATATGGACCTGGGCGCGTTTCTGAGCCTGGCCATGGGAGCCTCCTTCTGCGTGGGCGGCGCGGTTCTTTGCATTGGTCGCTGGTCGCGTGTGCGCCATCTGCAGGACACGCCGACGTCGCGGATCCGCTCGGCGGCGCAGGGGTACACCGAACTGGTCGGAGTGCTCGGCGCGGCCAGTGAGAGCCCGTTGTTCGCCCCGCTGACCGGCGAGCCGTGCCTGTGGTGGCGTTACTGCATCGAGGAATACCGTGCCAGCGGGAAGCGCAGCAGCTGGGCCGTGATCGAGCGGGGAGAAAGCGAGGGCTGGTTGCGCCTGACCGATGCGACCGGCGAGTGCCTGATCGATCCGCGTGGTGCCGAGGTGCTGCCGGCCTGGCGGCGCCGCTGGACCGGCGACCGTCGGCACCCGCGGGGCGGCGCACCGGGCGGCTTGCTGCAGCTGTTGGGGATGGGCAGCCGCTATCGCTATACCGAAGAGCGCCTGCACGCCGGTGAGCCGCTCTATGCCATCGGCGAGTTCCGCAGCGCCGGTGGTGGGCGGCAGGCGATGAATCTGGATGCCCTGCGCGCGGAGGTCATTCGGCAATGGAAGGGTGATTTTGCCGGCCTGCTCGCGCGTTTCGACAGCAATGCCGACGGCCAATTGGACGAGCAGGAATGGCGTCGGGTACGGCTGGCGGCAGGCCTGGAGGCGGAGGATCGCCAGCGGCAGGCGAGTCAGGAGCCGCTGCTGCATCGCCTGGGCAAACCGGGCGATGGCTTGCCGTTCGTGCTTTCCAGTCATGGCGAGGATGTGATCGCCCGGCGCTTCTATCTGCAGGCTGCCGGTGGGCTGCTGCTCTGCCTGGCCGGCGCAGTCTGGCTGGCCGTACACCTGGGGAGCGTTTACTGAGCGCTCAGGTCGTCAGCGCGCCGAGCGTGGCGGTACGCTGCAGCAGCGGCGTCAGTTCCTGCGGGGTGATGGGCTTGCTGTAGTAGTAGCCCTGGCCTTCATGGCAGCCTTCGCCGATCAGATAGGCCTCCTGCTCCGCGGTTTCCACGCCTTCGGCGATCACCTTCATACCCAGACTCTTGCCGAGCTGGATAACCGCGCGAACGATGGTGGCGCCGCCTTCGTCGCAATGGATGTCCTGGACGAAGCTCTTGTCGATCTTGATCTTGTCCAGCGGCAGGCTCTTCAGATAGCTGAGCGATGAATAGCCAGTTCCGAAATCATCGATGGAGATCAGGGCACCCGAGCGGCGCAGGCTGTGCAGGTTCTCGGCGGCGGCCTGGATATCTTCCATCAGCCCCGTCTCGGTCACTTCCAGCTCCAGTGTCTCAGCCGGCAGCGCATAGCGACTGAGCAACTGCTCGACCCGTGTCGGCAGCTGCGGGTGGTGCAGTTGGGTGGTCGACAGATTGACGGCCACGCGCAACCAGGTCAGCCCCTGGCTACGCCACTCGGCCAGCTGTCGGCAGGCTTCCTCGAGCACCCACTCGCCAATGGCGAGAATGCTGCCGTTCTGCTCGGCCAGCGGGATGAACACGTCCGGCGGGACCAGCTTGCCATCGGGACGTTTCCAGCGAATCAGCGCTTCAACGCCAGTGATGCGCTGCTGCCGGTAGTCCACCTGCGGCTGGTAGACGAGGTAGAACTCGCCCTGCTTGAGCGCTTCGCTCAGCTCGGTCTCCAGCTCGCGGCGCTGGCGCATCTCCTTGTCGATGCTGGCGACATAGAACTGGTAGCGGTTGCGCGCGCGACTCTTGGCCAGCGTCATGGTCTGCTCGGCCTTTTGCAGGAGTTTTTCCGGGCTGTCGCCATCTTCCGGAAACAGGGTGATGCCGAGCGTTGCGCGGAGCCTGACCCGTTGATCGTTGAGGTCGATCGGCGTTTCCAGGTTGTCGAGCACTTTCTGCGCCAGCTCGGCTGCCTCGTAGGGCTCGTCGAGGTCGTCGAGCACCATGACGAACTGATCGCCGCCCAGGCGCGCCAGCGTGCCCAGATGTCCGCTCAGGTTGCCGAGCCGCTCGGCCAGGGCGACGAGCAGGCGGTCGCCGGCCTGGTAGCTGTAGCGCTCGTTGATGCCCTTGAAGTCATCGAGCCCGAGACAGAGGACGGCGACCTTGCGCTGGGTGCGGCGTGCCTCGTCGAGGATATGGTCCAGCTGGCGTTGCAGTTGCTGGCGGTTCGGCAGCCCGGTGAGCGCGTCGTACAGCGTCATTCGCTGCAGGCTGCTTTCGGCCTGCTGGCGCAGGCGCATGTTGTGCTCTATGGCGCCGAGCAGGCCGTTGGCGGTTTCGACCCAAAGCCCCAGTTCGTTGCGCTCGTGGCCCTTGAGCAGCGGCAGCTTGTGCTCGCCGGGGTGGTCGGGGTTGATGTGCGCCAGGTGTTCGATGAGCGTGGTCAGCGGGCGCGTCAGCAGCCACTCGTAGATCAGGTAGAGGATGATGCCCAGGGTCAGCGCGCGAAGGATGCCGATAAAGAAGATCACCACCGAGTCGCTGACGAATTCCTCGCCGTAGCGCGCCGTGTCCAGGGTGATCTGCAGCTCGCCGTAATACTCGTTGTAGGGCGGCTGGCCGATCAGCGGCACCGAATACTGCTGGTCGGCGCCGAAGATCGCGTCGGTCAGCTCGCGGGTGGCCAGCTTCATGGGCGGCCGGCTCTTGCTGGCCAGCGGTTCCTCGCCAGGGTGCCCGATCATGGCCCGGCGAATCGATTCGTGCTCGAACAGCCCTTCCATGACCTGCTGGCCCATTTCGCGGTCCAGGCTGTAGATCGCCTGGGTGGAGGGGTCGCGTGTCATGCGCAGGATGCGCTGGGCGTCGTCGCTGATGAGCTGGCGCGTCTTGTAGGCGCCGAAGATGATCTGCGCACAGCTCAAGACAAGGCCGACGGCCAATGCCGACAGCAGTACTACTCGCAGTAGCTTTCTTGACAGGCTGTTGCGCAGTTCCAACTTCAAGGGAGTGACCTTAATTTCCGCGCCTGTGCACAGAGACGAGTATTGGCAGAGCGGTTCGTCTCGTCAAAAGCACGGCAATGGTTCGTATGGGAAAACCTCTTGTTGTTATGTGTTTCGCGCAAGGCGATACCCGGGCAGGATGCAGGGTAAAGTTTTCTGTGACCAGTCCTGTTAGCGGCAATCAAGCGCTGGTTCTTAAACGAAAAATGCCCGTTCTGACGAAACGGGCATTTTTCGGACGCTGGCGTCGCGGCGCGACGCCGAGGACTCAGGCGAAGTTCTTCGCGACGAAGTCCCAGTTGACCAGGTTCCAGAACGCTTCGACGAACTTCGGACGAGCGTTGCGGTAGTCGATGTAGTAGGCGTGTTCCCAGACGTCACAGGTCAGCAGTGGCTTGTCACCTGCAGTCATCGGGTTGCCGGCACCGATGGTGCTTGCCAGGCCGAGGCTGCCGTCGGACTTCTTCACCAGCCAGGCCCAGCCGGAGCCGAAGGTGCCGATGGCGGTCTTGGTGAACTCTTCCTTGAACTTGTCGAAGGAGCCGAACGAGGCGTTGATGGCATCAGCCAGGGCGCCGGTGGGCTGGCCGCCGCCGTTGGGCGACAGGCAGTTCCAGAAGAAGGTGTGGTTCCAGACCTGCGCGGCGTTGTTGAAGATGCCGCCCGAAGAGGTCTTGATAATGCTCTCCAGATCCTTGCCTTCGAATTCGGTGCCCGGGACCAGGTTGTTCAGGTTGGTCACGTAAGCGGCATGGTGCTTGTCGTGGTGGTAGTCCAGGGTCTCGGCGGACATGTGCGGCTCGAGAGCGTTCTTTTCGTAAGGCAGCGGCGGCAATTCGAAAGCCATGTTGTATCTCCTACTCAGGTGAGGATTGGATGCGGCAGCTTGGAAGACGAGGCGACGCCTGCGCGTCGACCGATCAAGCGGAAGTCTGTAGCTTCCTGGGCTCGTCCGGCGTTCCTTCGCTCGCCACACGGATTGCGCAATCTCTGGCCGTCACGGCGGCCGAACAGGCGGGCTGGAGCGCGGCGCTCCGACCCGCAGGCCAGGGATCATAGCACCCGACCTGCGGCAAAACCACGCGGCAACTGTATGGGAAACCAGCTGCAATCGGCAGCGCCGATAGCGATGCCGACTGCACCCAGCGTGGACCTCGGCCACCGGCAGACGTTCCCGCCGAAGCGTCAGCCGGCGAAGGCCAGCTGCGCGGCGACCGCGAACATCATGCCGGCTACCGCCAGGTCGATCAGCCGCCAGGTCAGCGGCCGCGCCAACCAGGGCGCCAGCCAGGCGCCGCCGAGCGCGAGCATCGTGAACCAGGCCAGCGAGGCGCTGGCAGCTCCCGCGGTGTAGGCACCGGGCTCCGGCTGCTGCGCACCGAGCGAGCCGATCAGCAGCACCGTGTCGAGATAGACATGGGGATTGAGCAGGGTGACGGCCAGGGCTGCCAGCAGCACCGCGCGCAGCGAACGCGGCCGCGGCTCGTCGCCCTGTTGCAGGGCCTGTGGCCGCAGCGCACGCAGCAATGCCTGCAGACCGTACCAGAGCAGGAATGCCACGCCGCCCCAGCGGGTCACGCTGAGCAGTGTCGGACTTTCGGCGAGCAGCGCGGCGAGCCCGAACACCCCCAGGCTGACGAGGACGGCATCGCAGAAGATGCACAGCGCGGCCACAGGCAGGTGGTGCTCGCGGCGCAGGCTCTGCGCCAGGACGAAGGCATTCTGCGCCCCGATCGCGACGATCAATCCGGCGGTCACGGCCAGCCCGTTCAGATAACTGCTCCAGAGGGTTCCCATGATGAAGACCTTGCACGAAACGAAGGCTGGCAGTCTGGGTGGGGTCGCCGTATAAGAGAAACGAATATTCGTTAACCCTCATTAGGAAAGCTGATGTTCGACTACAAGCTGCTCGCCGCACTCGCGGCCGTTGTCGAGCAGGCCGGCTTCGAGCGTGCGGCCCAGGTCCTGGGCCTGTCCCAGTCGGCCGTTTCGCAGCGCATCAAGCTCCTGGAGGCGCGCGTCGGTCAGCCGGTGTTGCTGCGCTCGATGCCGCCCCGGCCGACCGAGCTGGGCCAGCGCCTGCTCAATCATGTGCAGCAGGTGCGATTGCTCGAGCGGGACCTGCAGAGCCAGGTCCCGGCGCTGGACGACAGCGACCTGCCCGAGCGGCTGCGCATCGCCCTGAACGCCGACAGCCTGGCGACCTGGTGGGCCGCAGCGGTCGCGCCGTTCTGCGCCGGGCATCGGGTGTTGCTCGACCACGTGGTCGAGGATCAGGCGGTCGGGCTCAAGCGCATGCGCGCCGGCGAGGTCGCCGCGTGCGTGTGTGCCGCCGAGCGGCCGCTGGCAGGCGCGCGCAGCCAGTATCTGGGGGCGATGCGTTACCGCGCACTGGCCAGCCCGGCGTTCATCGAACGGCACCTGGCAGGACGGCCCTCGGCCGAAGCCCTGGCCAAGGCGCCGGCCATCGTCTTCGGGCCGGATGATCGCCTGCAGCACCGCTACATCACGGCGGTGGGGGGCTCGGACGGCTTTATCCACCATCTCTGCCCGTCGTCGGAGGGCTTTGTCCGCATGCTGCAGAGCGGGCTGGGCTGGGGGCTCGTGCCGGAGCTGCAGGTGCGCGGCGAACTTGAACGGGGCGAGCTGGTCGATGTGCTGTCCGGGCCGCCGATCGACGTTCCGCTGTACTGGCACCACTGGCGCAACGGCGGCGCCTTGCTGGACGAGCTGACCCGGCACCTGGTGCGCTGCGCTGGCAGCTGGCTGGTGCTCGGCTGAGCGCCGCTCAGGCCAGTACGCGCTGGCCGCGGTAGATGCGCACCGTACCGGCAGTTGCCGGCGGTTCGGCCGGGCGCGCCCTTGGGGCGCTGTCGGTGAGGCTGGCCAGCTGGCGGCCGAGTGCCTGGGTCTGCTCATCGGCCGAGTGCAGGCAGGCGGCAAGCATGGCTGCGATCGCATCGGGCTGGTTCAGGTGAATCTCGATCTGCTGCTCGTCGCGCAGTCGGCGCCGCAGTTGGCGCATGCAGTCGAGAACCGCTTTGTTCAGTTCCATGTATTTCTCCGTGGGCCCGGTGGGCCGACATCCCTGTCGAGGGTGCTGTCCGCTGGCAAGGTGGCTACAGCAAAGGGCGTACCAGCCGCGAGGGCTGCAAGGATTAGCGGCAGCACCGCGGTCGAAGCCGCGCGGCATGCGGCCTGGCCTGGCTGATGCTCCATAGCCCGGACGAGCGGGCTGTCGGTTGTACGCACCGCGATGAGCAGTGCGGGCCTTGATCTGCCTTATCTCGGTGCAGGGCGAGGCGGCGGCCTCGGCACTGCCCGGGCCTCGACTAACCGCTATACTGCGCGTCGATTTTTTCCGCGCGACGAAGGTATTCCATGCGCAACGATGCTCACGATGAAGTGGACCCGATCACCAGCCTGACCGCCGCGCGAGAGCGCGAGACGCCCTATCCACCGCCGGCGCTCGAGCCGATGCCGCGCCCTGCCATGCAGGATGAGGGTTCGCGCAGTCGCCAGCGCCGCCGCGGCGCGAGCACCGCACCGCTGTGGGCGCTGGTCGTGGCGCTGCTGATCGGCCTGGCGGGGCTGGGCTGGTGGAGCAACCAGCGTATCGGGGCGCTGGAGTTGCAACTGGTGGCCACGCAGGAGAGCTTTGCGCGGATCAGCGAGGATGCGGTCGGACGCCTGCAGGACATCAGCGGCAAGGTCGTCGCCGCCGAGTCGAGCGTCACCACCGAGAGCGAAGCGGTGAAGCTGCGCATCAAGCAACTGGAAAATCAGATGGCCGAACTCGGCCGCAAGCAGCAGGCCTTTGCGACGGAGCAGCAGAGCCTGCTGGGGCGTCAGGGCAACCAGGACAAACGCCTGGACGAGCAGGGTGCCAAGCTGGAGACGGCCGCCACCGGGCTGCGCAGCCAGCAGACCGAGCTGGCCCGCCAGGGCGATACGCTCAAGGCGCTCGCCAGCGAACAGGCTTCGTTGAAAACGGCACTGGACGGGCAGACGAAACTCGCCGCAGCCGTCGACGCGCTGCGCAAGGATGTCGAGGCTCTGCAGCAACGGGGCAATCCCAGCCAGGCGATCAGCCGGCTCGAGCAGGATCTGCTGGTACTGCGTAGCGAGCTGGACAACCGGCCCGCCGCTGCGCAGGGCCCGACGACTGGCGAGTTCGACGCCTTCCGCGCGCAGATGACCCGCCACATCAACACCCTGCAGAGCCAGATCGCCAACCTGCAAGGCCAGATCGACGCCCGCTGAGGCAGGTCGGGGCAGCCGGCAGGCTGCCCCGAATGGCTTACAGATCCCAGCTGATCGACAGGTTCAGGCCCTGATCGCGGTTGTCGTTGCCGCGATAGAGCAGGTCTCAGTCAGCGCACTCCAACATCCCGCGTTATCCCTTTTGTCAGTTGAGCGGACGGTAAATGCCGATCTTCTTGTCCTGGCTCAATGAAACGGCTGGTGGCTCCGTTACGATCGTACGCTGGCCGGATGCCATCATGCGAGACCCGTGTATGCGTAACAGGGAGTGTTACGAAATTGGCAAGGCCCCTTTGCGTTATTCCCTGCCGTGGGTAGAACAATAAAGGGCACCTCGAATAACGCGAGGTTTTCAGTGAATCCGACCGCCAAATGATGGC
>ERZ1673962.125-NODE-125-length-63815-cov-34.734379_pt1 | contig 63815 bp, 58 predicted proteins | sample MGYA00580188_ERZ1673962 | MGnify/ENA primary metagenome ERZ1673962 (study PRJEB41334, sample SAMN05608104) | rock metagenome | biome: terrestrial subsurface; feature: shale formation; material: shale | place: USA: Pennsylvania ... | reverse complement strand
ATCAGCGATTAGAAGCCGCCTGATTACAGGTTCCAACAAGCTTGACAGACATCGGTCTTGAACCATAAAAATCACTGTCATTTTCTGGTGGTTCATACAGCCAGAAGCATTTAGCTAGAGCGATCACTTTTTCCGGAATTTCCATAGCAACATTAAAGCATTCCATTTTTTCCAAAATGAACACACTCATTAGATGGTATGGATCATTATATTGCTTCCATTTTTTTAAAACAACTTCATCAATGATAGCTTCAAGTTCACTTTTAATTTCACTTACACCATACAAAATAGTGAAGATTAATTCTTTATAAAAACTATCCTTCTTGATATAGACCTTGTTTTCGATAATTGATTTGTAAAAAGATAATGCAATTAGGCTGGCAAATTTAGTTGCTTCACCAGACTTGTTGTGGCTGTTCCAGTCGTAGAGAACAGATAATACAAAATTGAGATTATTAACACCTATCTTTTCGAGATTTTCATTGATGAACTTGATGAGTGATTTCCACCCGTTTCCTTTCGGCTTAGTTATTACATGTTCCATTGATAAAATATCTGGAGTACTAAAGCTATTATCTATCTCTTTGCATCCTATTCGTATCAACAAGCATATGCGTTTAAGAAGCCTAAATCCGTCTTTCAACAATAAATCTTTATTGATCTTAAAAAAATAATCAGAATAGTCGGATAGAAGCATAGAAACTAACACTTCATCCTTCCATAAATTAGATATATCGCGAGACGATAAGGTTTCTACGATTAGATGACTAACATCTTCACTGGTCGAGCTAAGTTTCTCTGATAGCCACCGCCTGAAGATTCGTCTTATGGGCAAAGACTGTTGTATTTTGCTAAAAAATATTTCGGCATTTTCTGAGGATAAAAAATTACTCTCAACGAATTTATAGAGCGCCCATTCTTCATATATATCATGGGTAATAAAATATCCACGAGCAGACTCATGGCTAATTATTCCATCGGAAACCAATGCCTTTTCTGCCGTCTCATTTGCGTAACTAGTATTTGGAATAACGAAAAACTTTCCTGAATTAGCTCTTTCTTCAGCAAGGTGTATAAAAAAACGTTCTCGTTGAGGAGATCTTTTCGTAATGACTCTTGGCCATAAAGACTCTTTGAACTCAAAGTAGCTTGCAACCTTATTGTCCTGATATCGCCTTAAATATTCCCTGAGATAAAATGGAGTCAATATAAGCGATTTGAGCTTTTTATCATCAGGAATGACAAAATTATGCTTTTTAGAAAGTTCGAATAATGTATCTTCATTTAGATTCTCAAGATGCACCTGCTTAAAGCTAATTTTGTACACTTCATATAGCTGAAAAATCAAATCATCTAGATAGGTGTTTCTCGTGGTAAACCATATGCACCATCCGGCTTTGATTAAGCTGGTTAGGTACTCTTTGATAGGATCAGTATTTTCTAGGGTTATTAAGTGTTCCGCAGAATCAATGACAACTATTTTATTAGCAACTCCTTCATGTGCTTCAATAAAATCCTTTAAAAATACACCCGACAAGAACTCATTCAAGTTGCTAACAGAAAACTCAGTCGCCTTATGGACATAAAAGGCATCCCCCACCCCTTTATTATCATAAAGCTCTTTTATTAGAGCTGTTTTCCCTGTACCGCCTTCGCCACTTATAACCAAAGCACTATTATCTGCCTTTTCAATTTCAGATATAACATTAGAGCGATTGATTGAAACATCTTCGCCGCCAAAAGCTATAGAAGTTTCTATATCATTCAGAATTGTACCTGTATGTGACTTAAATGACTCCAAAAGCTCAAATAAATTATCAGATTGAGTGAAAAAGTACGAAGAGATCCGGCTACAATCATCGACAACAAACGGCGATTCGAAAAAGCTACAGCATCTCCACTCAATTTCTAAGTTGTTTTCCTTTGCCTTTTGTTCTGCCTCTATTTTCCCTTGCGGTTCTTTTCCTTTATGCTGCCCCCATTCTGAATTGGTGTATAAAATTATTTTATTTAAAATGGGGTAGTCACGTTTTGCTTTTATAATCGTATTTAGTATGTCATCTTTGTGGCTAGATAACGCGGTGTCATAAAACTTAGCTTGCCAACCAATATTAACTCCATTTGAGGCAATCGGATTAGTTTCTATTGCAGATTGGTTCTTATAGCGAAAAATGCCAGTTTTTACGCTAAATTCATTGCAAAATAGGAGATAACACATCCACTCAAAAGCATTTTGTGGATTTTCTGAAAACTTTGCTTCAAATATATTCCAATCAATTTTAATCAATTTAATTTTCTCTTTTATTAAAACTTAACAGCCATTAATTCGATGTTATTTACAGGATTATTGCGGCTTTTGGGAGACAATATAATCTCGCTTTGATTAAAACCCAGAAGATCGTGCGGTGCCGTATAACGACCAGCATAGGGGGCCCCGCAGCAGCGGCATCCCGGCGAACGAGCGTAAGAGAATTTGATGCACTTCTTATATTTCATTCGCCAACGCCAACCGCAGACGTAATGGTTTCACCGACACTGATGCAACAATTGACGAAAAGGGCTCTCTCAAAAAATTTTGCTTGTTCATACGCATGATTCACGTATTCAGGGGTTAAATGTTGATCCCAGGGGCATGCCATCGAAGTGCGTAACTCATCTCGAGAGCATGCGGTGGTATTTACCTCGATGGGCTGGCCATGCGCTATGGAATCACGTAATTCTTTGAGCGTCCAAAGAGTGCTGAATGGCTCTTTTTTCAAGTTAAAGTCTAGTGATGCAGCGCCACACACTTGATTAATTTTTTTACGGTAAGATTGCCTTTCTCTCCAACCCTTAACCCGCATATGACCGATAAAGTTAATAAGGGCTTCGGTACTGAAGGCAAGTGCAATAAGACAACTCATGCAATCTAGGAATATAGAATCTTGTCCACCGGATAAAGTTTTAGTATTAACCACCTCGCGGTGATAGTGCGCAAGGTTGAATAAGTCATTGTGTGGATAAACACTTACTCTATGAGTCATAGCATATCCCCGTTGAAATATAACAGTGCTTAAACTGCACGTCCCATATTAACTTGAAGCGTATACACGTTTAACAATACTAAACCGCACATCGAATCCTTACTAACACACTGAAATTCCGAGGAATTAAGTATAGCTCGTCAGCAGACAAGGATCATCACGCCTGCCGCACAACACGGCGCGAGGTGCTTGCTGCCTAAGCTGACATGTCTGCTTAGGGTCATCAGCTTCCGAAACTACTCCATCAACATAATCTAAATTTCGGCATCGGGCCATCAGCGGACGCTCAGCTGGCCTTGTTGCCTACCTCGCCCATCATGACGCGTCAGCTTTACCTACCATCAAAAGCGCCCCGCTCAGACATCAAGCTGAGCGGGGCGCTGCTTGTCATGCGTCAACTACAGATCAGAGAGATCAGAACGGGTACTGGCGGGGCTCGCTCTGCAGGCTGACCCACTGGTCGGTGGTGAACTCCTCGAGCACCCAGTCGCCATTGAAGCGCCCAAGGCCGGAGTTCTTCTCGCCACCGAAGGGAGCGCGCGGGTCATCGTTCACTGGCATGTCATTGATGTGCACCATGCCAGCCTCGACTTGGCGCGCGAAGCGCTCGCCGCGTGCGATATCTGCGGTGAAGACGGATGCCGAGAGGCCATATTCGGTGCCATTGGCAAGCTCCAGCGCATGCGCTGCGTCACGGGCCTTCTGGATGCCGACCAACGGCCCGAAGATCTCATTGCGCGCCAGACTCATGTCATTGGTGACCTCGGTGAACACATGGGGCGGCACCAGCTGACCTTGTGTCTCGCCCTCCAGCATCACCCTGGCGCCCTCGCCCTTGGCCGTCTCGATCATCTCGAGCAGACCATCACGCTGCTTGGCATTGATGATCGGCCCGATGACGGTATCGTCCTGTGCGGGATCGCCGACCTTGAGTGAGCGGGCACGCGCCACGAAGCGATCAACGAAGGCGTCATGGACCGACTCATCGACGATGATGCGGTTGATGGCCATGCAGATCTGCCCCTGATGGAGGAACTTGCCGACCAGAGCGGCATCCACCGCCTGCTCGATATCCGCATCATCGAGCACCACGAAGGGGCTGTTGCCCCCCAGTTCCAAGGCAACATGCTTGAGGTGATCACCACCGACGGCGCGCTTGCCGATGCCCTTGCCTACCTGGGTGGAACCGGTGAAGGAGATCAGCCTCGGCACCTCGTGATCCACGAAGGCATCGCCGATCTCGCTGCCGGAACCGACTACCACGCTCAGAACGCCTGCAGGCAGGCCCGCCTCCTCGAACAATCTGGCCAGCAGCAGGCCACCCGTCAGCGGCGTGTCACTCGCCGGCTTGATGACGACGCTGTTGCCGAGTGCCAATGCCGGTGCCAGGGAACGCTGGGTCAGATGCAGCGGGAAATTCCACGGGCTGATGATGCCGATGACACCCAGCGGCTTGCGGAAGACACGGCTCTCCTTGCCCGGCACCTGGGCCTCCATCGTTATCCCGGCCACGCGATTGGCCATCGCGGCAGATTCCAGCGTGATCGCGCGTGCCGCGGCCAGCTCCGCCTGAGCCTTGATGCGGGTACTGCCGGACTCACGGATCAACCAGCCGAGCAGCTCCTCGCGTCGCTCGTCCATCAGCTCCACCGCCTTGTGCATCACACCCGCGCGCTCGCTTGCCGGCGTCTGGGCCCAATCAGGCTGAACATCACGCGCCTTGCGATAGCTGGCGTCGAGATCCTCGGCGTTGGCCATGGAAATCGTGAGCAGCGAGCTCTGATCGAAGGGGTCCACTACCTCGAGCGTCTTGCCGGCTCGTCCGGCACGCCATTCACCGGCGAGAGGGAGCTGCTCCAGGTTCTGGTAATCGCGAGGCATGAGTCTCTCCGTGCTATGGGGTTACAGGAGACATGGCGATAGTGTGGCAAAACCCAACCACCGCAACTCAGCTATGCCAGAATGGCACCGCCAACTGAGAGCATCCCCCCCTACCGAAACCGAATGAGAGTCAAAGGATGAGCCCTGAAGACCTGCAGAAACTGACGACCCGCCAGATGCCCTATGGCAAGTATGCCGGACGCCTGATTGCCGACCTGCCCGGGGATTATCTGGGCTGGTTTGCGCGCAAGGGGTTTCCGCAGGGCGAGATCGGTCGCCTGCTCGCGCTGATGCACGAGATTGATCACAACGGGTTGAATGCGTTGCTGGAGCCGCTGCGGCGGCGCTGAGGGACTGAGACGCTGAGGTCGTGAGATACAGAAGAGCTACGCAAGCCGCAGCGTCGCGGACAGGTCAGCGAGTGGGAATCACGACAGGCGGCCGCTGGCCTCCAGTTGATCGAACATGTCGTACAGCGTCGTCTCGAGGGGCCGGTAGATCAGGCCCAGCTGCTCGCGGCTGCGGGTATTGTCGAAGACGAAGGGATGGCACACGTTGCGCGCGACGACCTTTCGAGTCACGGCCTTGTTGGCCAGCGGACCCGCCAGCCACACCAGCCATTTGGGCAGCTGACGAGTGGGAATCGCGTACTGCGGGCCGGCGTGACGGCGCAAGGCCCGCCCCAGTTCAATGAAGCTTGAGGAGTGCCCGGCGACCAAGTGGCGCCCATTGGCCGTGGGCAGAAATCCTGCCGCCAGATGCGCCTCGGCCACATCCCGCACATCCACCACGCCCATGCCGTAATCCGGCGCGCCTATCCTGAGCGTGCCATCGCATAGTTGCGTCATCAGGCTGAAGGATTCGCCGCGCGTGTCATCGCTGATCGCGGGGCCGAGCACCAGCGAGGGGTTGATCACCACCAGCCGCCAGCGCGACTGCCGCTCGGCAATCTGCCAGGCGGCCTGTTCCGCCAGCGTCTTGGAATGGGAATAGGCCTGATGCTCAAGCGACGCCGTGGTGTTCCAGACACTCTCGTCGAAACAGCCGCGCGGGGTATCCAGCGCATCGGCATTGTCGCTGTAGATGGCGGCACAGCTGCTGGTCAGCACCACCCGTTCGACACTGGTCTGACGATTGGCCTCTTCCAGCACATTGCGCGTGCCCTCCACTGCCGGACGCACCAAGTCGCGCTCGGGGTCCAGGACACTGACCACGAAGGGCGAGGCAGTATGAAAGACCACCCCACAGCCTGCCATCGCCTGAGCGTAGGAACCCGATTTGAGCAGATCGCTGGCGAAAACACGTAGCTCCCCCGGCAAGCGCTCGCCCAGCGCCATGAGCGCCGTCAGACGCTCGCTATTGCCGGGATCGCGCACGGCGGCATGCACCGTCAGGCCTTCTTCCAGCAAGCGACGAATCAGCTGCCCCGCCACATAGCCGGTCGCGCCGGTCACCAGTACCGGGCGCGATCGCTCCAGCCCTGCCAACAAGGCTTGCGTAGACGCATTGATCGGCATGGACGGACTCCCGGAATGCAGTAATTGGCGATCTGACGGCACAGTGTGCGCGGCAATGGCGTCAGGCAGACAGCTTGACGAACCAGGTCCACAGGCCGCCCAGAATCAGCGACTCGGCGGCGAAGCGGAACAGATGGCGCATCTCGATGCCATCCAGCATCAGCCCCATCAGACGGGCCGTCATGATGCCGGCGATACCTGCCACCGCGAGCGTCACCAGCACCGGCAACACACCCAGGCCGATCGGCGGATACATCAACAGATACCCCACCGCGATGACCCAGCCCCAACGAATGCGCCGCGAGATCGCCGCGCCGGTCTCCTTCGGTACGGTCTGCGGCGTGTCGTTCGGCCCCTTGAAGCGATTGACCAGCTCCGGCACTGCCGCCAGCAGTACCCCTGCTGTCAGCACGAAGCCGCCCAGAATCTGCAATACCATCATCATCGTGCCATCTTCCCTTGTCCGGTAATCAATGGCGCACATGCTACCAATACTGCCGGGCAAATGCCTGACCGGAATGCACGCCCCGGCATCGTCTCGTACATCTTCCCATTCGCGACACGCTGATCTATCATCGCACCATCGTCATTTCGACAAGTCTCGACATATGGACAGATAAAATGAATGACTCCGACAGCCTGCCCGACCCGCAGGCCACGCTGGACACCTTCGCGGCGCTGTCCCAGGCCACGCGTCTGGACACGTTTCGGCTGCTGGTCCGCCATGAGCCACAGGGCCTGCCCGCCGGCGAGATCGCACGCCGTCTCGAGGTGCCGCACAACACGCTCTCGACCCATCTGGGGGTATTGAGCCGCGCGGGGCTGATCCACTCCCAGCGCGAAGGCCGTTCGCTGATCTACCGCGCCAACCTCGAGCACATGCTCGCCACCGTGCAGTTTCTGGTACGTGACTGCTGCGCGGGCTCCTCGGTGGTCTGCGACCCACTGCTGGCCTCACTCACCGTGCCCGACTGCAGCGCCTCTTCTACCCCCTGTGCTTCTCAGGAGCCTCGCAACGATGACTGATTCCGTCCGTACTTCCGGCAAGATCACGATGTATCACAACCCGGCCTGCGGTACGTCACGCAATGTGCTGGCCATGCTCAAGGCCTCCGGCGAGACACCGGAGGTGATCGAGTATCTGGTCACGCCGCCGACGCGCGAGACGCTGGAATCCCTGATTGCCGCCATGGGGGGCGGCCCGCGCCCGCTGCTGCGCCGCAAGGGCACGCCCTATGACGAGCTCAATCTGGATGACCCGGCCTTGAGCGATGCGGCGTTGATCGACGCCATGATGGCCCACCCGATCCTGATCAATCGCCCCATCGTGGTCACGCCGCAGGCCACACGTCTGTGCCGCCCGTCGGAGGCGGTACTGGAGCTGCTGGACAATCCGGTCGCGCAATACACCAAGGAAGACGGCGACGTCGTTCACGCCCCCAGGACCTGAATCATGAACGCACACACTTCCGACACGTCTCACCTGCCGACAGGCGACACCATGACCAATGAACTCATGCCCGATAAAATCATGTCCGATGAGATGAAAGCGGCACTGGCCGACCTGCCCAATATCGATGCTGAACACTGGCGACCGCTGGAGATCGATCGCCTGGTCGGGCCGGATGCCCCGCGTCACGCGCCGCGCATTCTGGTGCTGTACGGCTCCCTGCGTGAGCGTTCCTTCTCACGCTTCGCCGCCGAGGAAGCGGCGCGCCTGCTGCGTGCCTTCGGTGCCGAGGTGCGCCTTTACTCGCCGGCCGGCCTGCCATTGCCGGATGACTGCGAGGCCGACCATCCCAAGGTGCAGGAGCTGCTCGAGCTGGCCCAGTGGTCCGAGGGCATGCTGTGGGCGAGCCCGGAGCGCCACGGCGCGATGACATCGATCATGAAGGCGCAGATCGACTGGATCCCCCTGTCACTGGGCGGCGTGCGCCCCACCCAGGGCAAGACGCTGGCCATCCTGCAGGTCAGTGGCGGCAGCCAGAGCTTCAACAGCGTCAACCAGCTGCGCATTCTGGGCCGCTGGATGCGCATGCTGACCATCCCCAACCAGTCATCCGTGCCCAAGGCCTTCAATGAATTCGACGAGCATGGCCGCATGCGCATGTCACCTCTTTATCTGCGCATCGTCGATGTCTGTGAAGAGCTGATGAAGTTCACCTGGATGAACCGCGACCGCAGCGCCTATCTGACCGAGCGCTACTCGGAGCGTGTCGAGAGCGCCGAAGAGGTCTCCCGACGCGTCAATCAGAGCACGATCTGACGCAATCCGCGGTCGCACACGCGGCTTCTCACTTACTCTTCACCCTCGACAAGGAGACGTCATGCTTGCCTTGGCAATCTTCGCCATCACGCTGGCACTGGTGATCTGGCAGCCACGTGGGCTGGGCATCGGCACCAGCGCCCTAGGCGGCGCCGTGGTCGCGCTGGCCTGTGGCGTGGTCAATCTGCCGGATGTGCTGGTGGTCTGGGATATCGTCTGGGACGCCACCTTCACCTTCGTGGCGCTGATCATCATCTCGCTGATCCTCGATGAGGCGGGCTTCTTCAGCTGGGCCGCACTGCATGTCGCGCGCTGGGGCGGCGGCAACGGACGCAAGCTGTTCCCGCTCATCGTGCTGCTGGGCGCGGTGATCGCGGCCTTCTTCGCCAATGATGGCGCCGCCCTGCTGCTGACGCCGATCGTGATCGCGATTCTGGTGCGCCTGGAATTCTCGGCGGCGGCCTCGCTGGCCTTCATCATCGCCACCGGCTTCGTGGCCGACTCCACCAGCCTGCCGCTGGTGATCTCGAATCTGGTCAACATCGTCAGCGCCAACTACTTCGACATCTCCTTCACGCATTACGCCGCCGTGATGGTGCCGGTCGATCTGATCGCGCTGGCCGCCACGCTGATCGTGCTGTGGCTGATGTTCCGCAAGGAGCTGCCCTCGCACTACGCGCTGGAGAAGCTCGAGGCACCGTCAAGCGCCATCAAGGACCGCCAGGTATTCCGCGCGGCCTTCCCGCTGCTGGGGGTGCTGCTGGTGTCCTACTTCGTGACCGCGCCGCTGGGCATTCCGCTCGCCGTCGTCACCGGCAGCGCCGCGCTGATTCTGCTGGCCATCGCCGGGCGCTGGCTGGGCAGCGGTGATGCCGTGATAGAACTCGGCCCGGTGCTGCGCGGGGCGCCGTGGCAGATCGTGCTGTTCTCGGTGGGCATGTATCTGGTGGTCTACGGGCTGGGCAATGCCGGCCTGACCGATCACGCCAGCGACATCCTCGCCTGGCTTGCCAGTCAGGGCGAGCTGGTCGCCACCCTCGGCACCGGCGTGCTGGCCGCCGTCACCGCCTCGGTGATGAACAACATGCCTGCCACGCTGATCGGCGCGCTGGCCATCGACCACCTCACCGCGCAGCAGGTCAATGACGCGACGCGTGAGCTGATGGTCTACGCCAACGTGATCGGCAATGATCTGGGGCCCAAGTTCACCCCGATCGGCAGCCTCGCCACACTGCTGTGGCTGCATGTGCTCGATCAGAAAGGCCATCACATCAGCTGGGGGCAGTACATGAAGGTCGGCCTGGTGCTGACGCCGCCGGTGCTGATCGCCACCCTGCTCGGCCTGTGGGCCTGGCTGGGCGTACTCAACGGCTGACGGCCCGCCATCTCCTGGCCAAGGGCCATGGCTCAGATCCCGACCCATGCCGTCATGACATGAGCACTTGCACAAGAAAGCCCCGCCGCATCCCGGCGGGGCTTTTGCGTTGTGTGCGCCATTGACTGGCAGCGAGATGTCCGCCGTCAGAGCTGGCGGCGGCTGACGATGACTCCACTGTCGGCCGCTTCACCCTCGGCGGCGATCTCCGCGCGCATCCAGTCGCAGAATTGCTGCACGTGCCTGGCGGGCTGCGGATGATGGAACAGCCAGTAGGCACGCTGGGGATTGGCGGCCATCTCGAACAGGCATTCCAGGGTGCCGTCCTCAAGCTCCTTGCGGATCAGGCGTGGCGGACACAGCGCGACCCCCTGCCCCGCGACCACCGCAGCACTCAGCAGACTGAAGTCCTGATAGAGATCGCCCTTGTCGAGCTGGGAGGGATACAGCCCGCAATTGTTGAACCAGTCATGCCAGGGCTGGCGCGACTGATCGTGGATCAGCTCCAGCTTCAACAGATCCGCCGGCTGGGTCGGGCGGCGGTGATGCTCCAGATACAGCGGACTGGCCACCGGCTGAGTGGCCCCCGAGAACAAGCGGAACGCCTGTGACGACTTGTCCGGGAGTTCGTCCTGCCAGGTGATCATCACATCGACCTCCGGCAGCAGCCCCCGCGCACTGATGCCGGCATATTGCAGGCTGACCGCGATATCGGGGCATTGCTCGCGAAAGCTGTTGAGCCGCGGGATCAGCCAGCGCACCGCCACCGAGGGAAGACAGCTGACGCGCAGCTGACGCCGCTGATGCACGCCTTGTGGGTCGACCTCGAATTCGGCCACCGACTGCTCGATTCTGGCAAAGCCGGCCTGCAGGCCATCGGCCAGTCGGCGTCCGGCGTGTGACAGCACCACGCCGCGTCCAGCCCGCTCCAGCAGACTGACCTCCAGCGTGGCCTCCAGGCGGCGGATCTGGTGACTCACCGCCGACTGGGTGATGTTGAGCTCATCCGCAGCCGCGGTGATGCTCCCCAGGCGTGACACGACCTCGAAGGCATTGAGCGATGACAGACTGGGTCGCATGGGATGTCCTTGATGACTGGCCTGGCCGGGGGCCAGAAACCGGGTGCCGAGTGCCTGTGCCAAGCGCTGTGCTGCGCGCTGAGCTGAGCGCTGAGCTGAGCGCCCTGATGGAAGAAAGGCGTCAATCAGCATGTGACGGCAACCCATGACATGAAGTCATAGGTTAAACGAAAAATGGTCAGTTTTCTGCAATCCACCTCATGGCTAAGGTGAAGGTGTCAGTGATATTGCCAGCTCCCCGCTGCTTGTTCCGCGCAAGCCTGCTGCAACACGACACCACTGGTGAACAATAACAAGACGCCTCGGCGTCACCATGAGGTCTCCTAGGATGAACTTACCTGTCCTGCTGTCGTTCGGGCTCTATCTGCTGCTGATGCTGGGCATCGGCATCTACTTCTATCGCATCACCCACAATCTGTCGGATTACATACTCGGGGGACGCGGCTTGCCGCCAAGCGTCGCGGCCTTGAGTGCCGGCGCTTCCGATCTCAGCGGCTGGGCTCTGATGGGCCTGCCCGGCGCCATCTTCAGTGGTGGCCTCTCGCAAGCCTGGATCGCGGTCTGGACCCTGGTCGGCGTCTACCTGAACTGGACCCTGGTCGCCGAGCGACTGCGCGTGTTCACCGAAGCGGCCGGCAATGCGCTGACGGTGCCGGATTATCTGGAAGCGCGTTTCGAAGACCGCTCACGCGTGCTGCGTACCCTGTCTTCCGTGGTCATGCTGGTGTTCTTCACCTTCTATGTTTCGGCGGGTCTGGTCGGTGGTGCCGTGCTGTTCGAAGGTCTCTTCGATATCGATTACCGCGTCGCACTGTGGTTGGGCGCGCTGGTCATCGTCGGCTATACCTTTCTCGGTGGCTTCCTCGCCGCTTCGTGGACCGACCTCATCCAGGGCCTGATGATGGCCGCCTCGCTGTGTGCCGTGGCTGCCATGACGGCAGTGGCGCTGTTCGGCCATGGCGCAGCCGCCTCGGCAGCGGCGCAGGATGTCGCCCCCATCGGTGGCCTGATGGAAGGCGTGACCTTCCTGGGCATGCTGTCGCTGGCCGGCTGGGCGATCGGCTACTGTGGCCAGCCACACGTCGTGGTGCGTTTCATGGCCGTGCGCAAGCGTGAAGATATCAAGGTGTCGCGGCGTATCGCCCTGCTGTGGTCCGCCATCACCATGGCGGCTGCGGTATCAGTGGGCGTGCTGGGTTACTACTGGTTCGGCGGTGAGCTGGGTGGCGGTCTCACTGACAGCGAGCGTGTCTTCATCTCCCTGAGCCAGATCATGCTCAACCCCTGGGTGGCAGGCTTCATTCTGGCCGGCGTCCTGGCCGCGATCATGAGCACCGTCGATTCCCAGCTGCTGGTCTGCTCCAGCGCCATCGCCGAAGACATCTACCGTGGCCTGATTCGCCCCAAGGCGACGCAGAAGGAGCTGGTCTGGCTGAGCCGTGCCAGCGTGATCGGCATCGCTCTGCTGGCCACCGTGATGGGCAGCGAGCGTGACAGCAGCATCCTTGGCCTGGTGTCCTACGCCTGGGGTGGCTTCGGCGCCGCCTTCGGTCCCGTCATCCTGCTGTCACTGTTCTGGCGTGGCATGACCCGCAATGGCGCCATCGCCGGCCTGCTGGTCGGTGCCCTCACCGTCGCGATCTGGAAGCCGCTGAGCGGCGGCCCGCTGGAGATATTCGACATGTTCGAGGTCGTACCCGGCTTCCTGTTCGCCCTGATCGCCATCGTCCTCGTCAGCCGCATGAACGCAGAACCTGCCGCCAGCGCCTGCTTCGACCGTCTGATGAAGCACTGGCGCCGCGAACAGGCCTGACCCCGCGCAGGGGGACCGAGAACCTCCCCCTGTGCCCTGCAGATACCGCCACTGCCGGCCATCACACTTGCCGGCAGTGCACGAAAGCCCCCAGCCGGGCAGCGAATTCCAGGCAGTCCGGCCTGGTCATCAGATCCAATTTCGATTTACGAGGAGTCCTGTCATGAGTGATGTACCTGCCGCCTATCAAGCCAGCAAGGGTTCGATTCTGGACGTCGATCGCGACTTCTACGACAGCCTCACCGAAGGCAAGGCCGAGCGCACCCTGGTCGCGACCCATACCGTGCCGCTGCGCGATGGCCTGGCGTGGGAAGTGCCGGCGGGCCACGTGCTGCGCATCAAGATCACCGAGGGTTCACAGGTCGGCGATTTCAACATGTGGAACCTGCACAACCCGCGTGAGCGCATGTGGGCGTCTCGCACCCGCCAGCTGCAGCGCGCACATGTCAGCACCTATGATCGCCTGTGGTCCACACTGCCCTACCTGCGCCCGATGGCGACCATCATCGATGACACCCTCGCCGACTATGGCGTCGATGCAGAAGGCGGTCGCGTGCATGACCTGCTGGGCACGCGCTGCGACCCCTACGTCAATCGCCTGCTGACCGGCGAGGACTTCGATCACCACTGCCACTCCAACCTGGTGCGCGCGGTGGAGCCCTGGGGCCTGACCGAATTCGATATCCATGATGTGCTCAACATCTTCCAATGCACCGGCCTCAACAATGAAGATAAGTACTTCATGAAGGCCTGCCCGGCACGCAAGGGCGATTACCTGGAGTTCTTCGCCGAGACGGACCTGCTGTGCGCGATGTCCTGCTGCCCGGGCGGCGATCTGTCAGTGGACCTGTGGGGCCCTGATGCGCGAGACCCGCTCGAGACCTGCAACCCGCTCGGTGTCGAGATCTATCGACTGGAAGGCGATGTACTCGCAGGCTGGGAGTCGCCCAAGGTCGCGGCTTACGCCGGTAACCACGGCCGCCAGCACCCCGCAACCGACTGGGCCGCCATCAAGCGTGAACGCTGCTGCTGATGCGGATTTTGAAACGCTGATCGTCTTTATCGGGTACTGATGCAACAAAGCCCCCTGCCGAGACTCTCGACAGGGGGCTTTGCCTTTCATGTACGGACATCGCCGTCTCACCCTTGGCGGGTCTGCTCATACAAACGGCGATGTTCGGCGTGCAGCGATGTCCAGAGCGGCGCCATGCGGGCAATCAGGCGAGGATCAAACTGCTTGCCGGATTCCTCGCTGAACAATCCGACCAGACGCTTCAACGACCAACCCGGCTTGTAGGCGCGCGGCGAGGCCAGGGCATCGAAGACATCCATCATCGCGGCCACCTGACAATGCAGTGGCAAGGCACCCCCGGCGGACCCGGCAGGATACCCTTGGCCATTCCAGCCCTCGTGGTGGGTAATCGCCACCAGGCTGGCCAGCGCTCTCAGGGGGCCGCGCAGCGTAAACAACAGGCGTCCGCCATGACTGGCATGATCGCGCATAGTGACACGCTCCTCATCACTGAGCGCACGCGGGGCATTCAGAAGCTCCGTCGAGATCCCGACCTTGCCGATATCATGCAGCAAGGCCGCGCTATGCAGGTCATGCAGTGGCACCTTGCGCTGACCGGGCCCCAACAGCCTTGCGTAGAGAAATACCGTCAGCCCCGCCACCCGCCAGGAATGCGCCAGAGTATCGCCATGATGACGATGAAGGAGGCGCGCCAGGGCCAGAACTCCGGGTTCGAGCGTCTTCGCCCCGGGGGGCGGCATGAAGAGGTAATCCGGCAAGGGGGCATCACCGGCATGCGCGAAACGCATCGCGCGCAGGGCATCTTCCATGGAGCCTCCCTGTTCAATCTGCCTATAAAGAGTCGCGAGTCATCAGGGGGCTCATGATCGATGCACCAGATAGGGTCGCATCAGCCCAGAGTGACGAGCGCCTATTTCTCGTTCTTTTTTAGATTTATGTTTCACATTCGTCTCGCAAGCTCGGGCCTTCATATCCGTTTTGAAGACCAGCTCTTCCAAGACCCTGCACTTGCTAAAAAGGGCTTGCTAAAAAGGACTTGATAGACAGCACTTGATAGAAAGCACGTGATAAAAGGTACTTGGTGAATATTAGGCGATAATAATGATGCACCTCAATGTTTCCTTCATCAAATCCTTGCCTCATCCGTATTGCAGCATGACGCATACCGCGCTCAGAGACGCGCGCATATTATCTCGCGAACCATTCCAGCAGATGCTCGATCAAGCGCACCGTGCGCAGCGGGCGATGGCGCTCACGATGATAGATCAATGACAACGGCACATCCGCCGGCTGCCAGTCACTCAGCAACTCCTGCAGCTCCCCTCGCGCGATGGCTGATTCACAGTAGAGCCTGGGCACGCGAATGATGCCGTTGCCGGCGATGGCACCACTGACCAGCACATGCCCGTTGCGGCACTCAAGCTGGCCACCGACGTCCACCTGCAACTCGCGAGGCTCTGCCCCGCGTGCAGTGAAGGACCAGCGCGAGACCGAGCCGACCAGGCAGCGGTGATCCACCAGCTCGCCGGGCGTATTCGGGGCGCCATGGCGAGCGAGATAGTCGGGGCTGGCCACCACCACGTAGGGCAATGTCATCAGCGGACGCGCGATGAAGTCGGCATCCTCGAGGGCGCCCATGCGCAGGGCGATATCGAAATCATCACGAATCAGGTTCACGCGATGACTGCTGAAATCCAGCTCCACCTGCACTTGCGGCCAGGTCTGCATGAAGGCGTGCACGGCGGGTGCCAGCAGCCGCTCGCCGATCGGCCCGCCGACGCTGTTGATGCGCAGCCTCCCGCGCATGGCGTTGCGCTCCTCACGTACCAGCGTCACGATCTGGGTGATGTCGCCCAACGCACTGCGACACTGGGCATGCAGCAGATGGCCGCTCTCGGTGAGTCGCAACGAGCGTGTCGAGCGCTGCATCAGCGACACGCCAAGTGCCTGTTCAAGCGCAGTCACCTGTTTGGAGACCTGCGACCGCGACACGCCCAACTGCTCGGCGGCGCGGGTGAAGCTGCCATGATCCGCCGTCATGACGAAGGCACGAATATCGGCCAGAGGAAGCGACTCGAGCATGGGGCTCTCCAGAGGTGTGATGTCGAGAGGGAACACAGAGGCAGGCACGCCAAGACACTCAATCGAAGATACTCGACCGAAGACACGTAATTGAAGACACGGGATCGAAGACAGTCAGTCACGGAGCATCATGCCAGCAGTCTACCAGCCGCATTGACGTCTGCTGGCACAAGGTCTTCAAGACGACAAATGACGCGTGAAGATCCTTGGCGTTAGATAACGCATACAAAAAGGGGCGCTGATGAGCGCCCCTTTTTATTTCTAGATCACCAGCCCATTACCAGATCACCAGTCTATGACCAGGTCACCAGTCTATGACCAGGTCACCAGTCTATGACCAGGTCACCAGATCACCCGACTTCCGAAACTGGCTTATATCGTCTGTCATGCCTGTCTGGATGTCGTGACTTTCTATATGTCATGACTGTCTATATGTCGTGATTATTCTGGCATCTAGCCGCCCCTGGCGAGTCAGCCTGCCAGAGGGGGCCGCATTACCAGCCGACGCTGGCCGACAGGGTGATTTCCATCGGGTCACCCACCAGCACGCGGGTATCGCCGCCGCTGCCGTAGTAGTAACCAGTATCGAACAGGTTCTTCGCATTCAGCTTGAATTCGGTGTCCGGGCCGAAGAAGTCATGACGCCAGCCGACGAAGGCATCTGCGACGGTATAGGCATCCATCGAGAAGCTGTTGTCGTCATCGCCTTCACGCTCGCCGACATAGCGCACGCCACCGCCGACACGCCACTCGCCGTAGGACGGATCGATCGCCAGATCATGTGCCAGATAGAGGCTGGCCGCGTTGAGCGCCGCATTCGGCAGACGATTGCCCTCGGTGCCTTCGGTATCCTCCAGCACTTCGGTATCGGTGTAGGCGTAGCTGAACAGCAAGGAAGTGCGGTCCGTCAGGGCCCCTTCGAGGCTGAATTCCAGGCCTTGCGAGCCGGCTTCACCGATGGTGCGAGTCACACCATTGTCAGTGACTGCGACGTTTTCCTTGCGGATCTGGTAGAGCGCCACGGAGGTCGCCAGACGCGGATTCCACTGACGCTTGTAGCCGATCTCGTAACCCTTGCCGAGCTCGGGGTCGAGGCTCTCGCCGCTGTCACTGTCGCTGCCGTTCGGCACGAAGGATTCGCTGTAGCTGATGTAGGCGGAGCTGGCATCGTCAATGCGATACAGCAGATTCGCGGAGGGCAGGAACAGGTCGTCGCTGTAATCGGGGTCAGACACGAAGTCCTCGCCCTGCCCGCTCTGCTGATCGAACCAGGTGTAGCGCCCGCCAAGGCCCAGAATCCACTTGTCTGTCAGATACCAGCGGTCGCTGACATAGACCCCGATGGCCTGGGTCTCGTCGAGACGATTGCTGCGTGAGGTGTTGATGTCGTCGGAGGTCACCTGGGCCAGCTGGCCGTGGTTCACGTCAGTGACGGTGGAGACCGTGACGGAATCGCCGAAATAGCGCTCATCCAGATAGTCGCGAGTGGTCTCGTAGTCCGCCCCGATGACCAGCTGGTGACGCTGGCCCGCGATCTCGACATCGCCCATGGCGTCCAGCGCCGTGTAGTGCTCGCTGCGATCATAGCCCTGGTTCTCTTCGGCGCGCACGGTCACATCGCCGCTGTCGCTGACGTCGGTGACATTGGCACGCGCGTCACTGTACTGGCGACGCGTCCAGCCGTAGGTCAGCTTCATGTCCCAGTTGTCGGTGACATCCTGCTTCCACCAGGCGTTGACGGACTCGTCATGGCCATAGACGCGGTTCCAGGATTCATCGAAACGCGTGCCACGCGTGACGTTGGCGGCGCTGCCGTTGTAGAAGACGGTGCCACGATCGAAATCCAGCTCGTAGTCCTGATACTCGTAGCTGATCTGGGCACTGCTGTGCTCACCCTCCCAACGCAGTGACGGGGCGATGGTGGTGCGACGGTCATTGCCGTATTCGCGCCAGGAGTCCTCATCCTCATGCGAGAGGATGAAGCGATAGGCCAGGCCGGTATCCTCGATGGGGCCGGTGGTGTCCAGGGTGGTATTGCCACCGCCGAAGGAGCTGACCTCGCCACTGATCTCGGTGTGCGTCTCGTACTGCGGGCGCTTGGTGACCATGTTGATCACGCCGCCGGGGTTCTGCTGGCCCTGGAAGAGCGATGACGGCCCCTTGAGCACCTCGACGCGGTCCACGGTCGCCGTGGTGTAGGTACGGCGCGGCTGACGGATGCCGTCGATCAGCATCGAGCCATCACTGTTGCTGCCGAAGCCTCGCTTGACGAAGCCGTCCTCGGTGCCCCCCAGGGTGTTGCCCAGCTGGATACCCGCGACCGGCTGCAGCGCCTCTTCCAGATCATCAAGATTGAAATCATGCATGACCTGCTGGGTCACGACATTGATGGTGCGCGCCTGCTCGAGGAAGTCCACCGATTGCTTGTTGGCCAGGCTCGAGGCCTCGGCGCGGTAGCTGCCCGGCGCCACTTCGCCTTCACGCTCTCCGGTTACCACAATCACCGAATTCGCGACCGGCGACTCGCTTGAGGTGGCACCCTCTGCCGCCAGCGAAGTGCCCGGCAATACCATCAGGGTGAAGATCAGGCAGGAGAAATGTCCCTTGTTCGTGCTTGCAGCGCTATCCCGAGAATGATTTGGCACCTGAAAACCCTTTGTACGCGATGCGACAGCGTCCTGCTGAACCACACCTTTCATCTGCTCGATGAGCAGAAAGTGGCCATGACTGACGCCCCCCGCGCCAGTAAATAAGTCGCGAATGATAATCTTTATCAAATGCTACCGCAACGAAAAATGCGTGATTTTTCCGCGGAATGACCTGGGCTTTGCCTTATTTAACGCTCAGCAAACTTCTAATTGCGTAATTGTACTGACATCGAAGTGTCACACGCGCAATGCGCGACTTCAGAACATGGGAGCAATGACACAAGGCTTGGGAAACGCTGCATTGACATAGGGAGAATGGACGCTCTACCCTGCGTAGGTAGAACGAACACTCTCCCTCGTTGATTCGACCATGGCACCGACATGATTCAGCACGATATCGCCGCCCGCCTGGAGACGCTCTTCAGCCAGCGCGGCTTCGCAGAACCGAGTGTTGCCGAGCTCAAGGCAGCGTCAGACGTGAGTCTGCGCACCCTCTATCGCCACTTCCCCTCCAAGGAGAGCATGGTGATCGGTGCACTTCAGCATCGCCACGAGCGCTATATGGCCTTCCTCGAAGAGGGAGTGCCCGCGGATGGCGCTGCGGCGCTCAGCCACCTCTACCAGCGGCTGGGCCACTGGATGGCGTTCGAGGCGCCCAATGGCTGCATGTCGGTCAATGCCCTGGCGGCCTTTCCCGATAACCCGCAGGTGCGCGAGGCAGTCGACCGCCACAAGCACGAGACTCTCGAGTGGCTCGGCCAACGCAGCCGCCGCCCAGACCTCGCCACCGAGCTGTTCCTGATCCATGAAGGCGCCTCTTCTGCTTGGCTGGTGCTAGGGGAGAAGGCCATCGAGGCCGCACTTTCCACCACAATGACCCTACTGGGAGCACCCCACCGATGAGCTCACTTGCCACAAGCAAAGACAGCATGCTCGGCGTCTACCTGACCGGGCATGGCGGCCCGGAAGTGCTGGAAGTGCGTGACGACATTCCTCGCCCGACTCCCGGCCCGCGTGACGTGCTGGTGCGGGTCGGCGCGGCTGGCGTCAACAATACCGACCTCAACACGCGGCTGGCCTGGTACTCCAAGGGCGATGGCGAGGCAGAGGATGCCAGCTGGTCCGGGCAGCCGATCCATTTCCCGCGCATCCAGGGGGCCGATATCTGCGGCGAGATCGTCGCGGTCGGCTCAGACGTCAGCCAGGCGCGCCTCGGCGAGCGTGTACTGATCGAGCCTTGCCTGAGGGAGCACGACGGCCAGACGCTGGAGTCCGCCTGGTATATCGGCGCCGAATGCGATGGCGGCTTTGCCGAATACACCCGGGTAGCAGCGCGCCATGCCCTGAGCGTCGAGAGCTCACTCAGCGATGTGGAACTCGCCTCCTTCCCCTGCTCCTACTCCACCGCCGAGAATATGCTGACCCGCGCACAGCTTGCCAAGGGCGAGCGCGTGTTGATCACCGGCGCCTCCGGTGGGGTCGGCTCCGCGGCCGTCCAGCTTGCCAAGGCCCGTGGTGCTCATGTGATTGCCGTGACCAGCGCGGCCAAGGCCGATGCCCTGCGCGATCTCGGAGCCGATGACATCGTGCTGCGCGATCAGCCTCTCGACGAGGCGCTCAACGGCCACAGTGTTGAGGTGGTCATCGATCTGGTGGGCGGCCCGCAATGGCCGCAACTGCTGGACATCCTGGGCTATAAGATAAGGGGCGCTACGCCGTCGCGGGCGCCATCGGTGGCGAGATGGTGGAACTCGACCTGCGCACGCTGTACCTGAAGGACTTGAGCTTCTTCGGCTGCACGGTGCTGGAGCCGGAGGTCTTCCCCAATCTCGTGCGCCATATCGAGCAAGGCAACATCAAGCCGCTGGTCGCTGACACCTTCGCGCTGGCCGAGATAGCCACCGCCCAGGAGGTTTTCCAGCAGAAAGGTCACGTGGGCAAGGTCGTGCTCAAGGTCCGTCAGGACTGAAAGCCCCCTGCCCGCGCGACCGGCCAGAACGCAAAAGGGCTACCCGATGGGTAGCCCTTGTTGTGACTGAACGCTGATTGCTCGGCAGTCATTACTCGACGGTCACTGCCAGACGATCTCTGTCTGACGAACGTGTCGCGATAATCAGTCGCTACGCTTGTCTTCGGTGTTGGTCTCGAAGTCGCTCGCCGAGTGGCGCTCGATCAGCTGCTCCTGCGGCTCTCCCCAGAAACGATTGACCATGCGACCCCGCTTGACCGCCGGGCGTTCGGCAATCGACTTGGCCCAGCGCTGCACGTGCGTGTAGTCCTGCACGGAGAGGAACTCGGCGGCGTCATAGAGCTTGCCTTCGACAAGTGCGCCATACCAGGCGTAGATGGCGATATCCGCGATGCTGTATTCGTCACCGGCGATGTAGGCATTGTCGGCCAGCTGACGATCCAGTACGTCCAGTTGACGCTTGGTCTCCATCGCGAAGCGATTGATCGGGTACTCGAGCTTCTCCGGGGCGTAGGCATAGAAGTGGCCAAAACCACCGCCCAGGTACGGCGCAGAGCCCATCTGCCAGAACAGCCAGTTCATGACTTCGACACGCTTGGCGGGGTCCTTGGGGATCAAGGCGCCGAACTTCTCGGCCAGATGCAGCAGGATGGAGCCGGATTCGAACACGCGAATCGGCGTCTCGCCGCTTCTGTCCATCAGCGCGGGGATCTTGGAATTGGGATTGATCGCAACGAAATCACTGCCGAACTGATCGCCTTCGCCGATACGGATCGGCCAGGCATCGTATTCGGCACCGCTATGCCCGAGCGCCAGCAGCTCCTCGAACATGATGGTGGCCTTCACGCCGTTGGGGGTCGCCATGGAGTAGAGCTGGAAGGGATGCTCGCCGACCGGCAGCTCCTTGTCATGCGTTGGGCCCGCGATCGGCCGATTGGTACTGGCGAACTTGCCGCCACTCTCGCTTTCCCATGTCCAGACCTTGGGTGGCTGATAACTGTCGCTCATACCCTTGACTCCTTGGCATCCTGTTGAAGCTTCAAGACTGACACTTCAAGACTTCGGTGGCGCCAGATACGTCGGCGTGGCGCCGCTCTGACTCGGTAGACAAGTTATGACGGTCAGGCGCTCGTGACACAAGGGGATGAAATGACAAGATTTTGTTGCTAGTATGCCACCAGTTTTTGGGGAGTAGCCCGCTCTCGTCACCCAACGAGAGTCTCGGATGTCAACATAGTCGGCAGGCATTGCCGTGGCACCGAGGACCCACCTATCCGATCATGCCCGTGATCAGTCAGGACGAGGTTCGGCGAGACCAATGACAGTCAGACGCTTCCGGCCGGTGGTGTCTCGCTGTTATTGACTCGTAACCGGCCTGGAAAACCTGACTCATGCCTTTGCTATCGACATTTCTACTCGCCTTCTCCATGTCCTGCGACGCCTTTGCTGCCGCCTTGTGCAAGGGAGCCGCCATACGTCGACCCTCTCTGAAAGACGCCCTGCGTATCGGCCTCATCTTCGGGGTCATCGAAGCCATCACGCCAGTGATCGGCTGGCTGATCGGCCGCTCACTGGCCGTCTATGTCGAACAGTGGGACCACTGGATCGCCTTCGCCCTGCTGCTGCTGCTCGGTTTGCACATGATTCATGAGGGGCTTTCCAAGGACGAGGAAGACGAGGACTGCACCACGCCACAGTCGTTACCTCGTCTGATGCTGACCGGCCTTTCTACCAGTATCGATGCCATGGCCGTGGGTGCCGGGCTTGCCTTTGCGGGCGTGAACATCGTCACCACTGCGCTGGCGATCGGTACCGCCACCTTCGTGATGGCTAGCGCCGGCGTGATGCTGGGCGGTGTGCTGGGCAAGATGGTCGGCAAGCGCGCGGAAATCATCGGTGGCCTGGTGCTGATCGGCATCGGCACGACCATCCTGCTGGATCACACCGGCTACCTGGGCTGATCCTCTGCTGAAAAGCGCCCCGAACGGCCCCGTGGCGGCCCCTGGCGATGAACGCACCCTCGCGTTGCGCCAGGGGCCCCCTTGAAACCCCTGACAATGGCGTCATTCAAGGGGGACACATGGCGCATCCTGTCGCTGGTCATTCAAGCCGCTTGATTTCTCAGATAGTGATATCCCGACACGTGATATCCGCCGCCTGATCAGCAGTGACATGAAAGCCAACGCCGTGATCTTCCAAAGGGAGCCAGATTGCATGTATACACGCAAGCTTCATCCAGGCAGTGAATTCCCGGCCATCCAGGTCAAACGCAGCGACGGTGAGGCACTGAACCTCGGCAAGCCCCAGGGCGAGCATGACTGGCAGCTGGTCGTGGTCTATCGCGGTAAGCATTGCCCGATCTGCACCAAGTTTCTCAACAAGCTTGAGAGCTATCGCGAGCGCTTCAGCGCCCAGGGCGTCGACCTGGTCGCCGTGTCTGCCGATGATGAGCAGCAGCTCACGCAGCATCGCGAGTCGCTGGAGGTCAACTTCCCGCTCGCGTATGGGCTGACCCTCGAACAGATGCAATTGCTGGGGCTGTTCATCTCGACGCCGCGCAGCGAAAAGGAAACCGATCACGACTTCCCGGAGCCTGCCTTCTTCATCGTCAATGGTGAAGGCAAGATCCAGATTCAGGAAATCGCCAACGCGCCCTTCGTGCGGCCTGATCTGGATACCCTCATCGGTGGCATCGAGTTCATCCGCAAGCCGGATAATGACTACCCGATTCGCGGCACCCGCGATTACGACTAAATCCCCCAGGGTTCATGTCGCCACACAGACGCCCCGCAGCCTTCATGCTGCGGGGCGTCTGTGTATCTGGTCCTGTTGCTTGCCACCTAGCCTTCACCCTGCGCTCTTTGTGCTTATGGCCTCTTTGCATGACGCCGCTGATAGGCGCTGAAAACAAGCCCTGTGTAACCACGAAAAAAATGTGATCCCGTGACATCCAAACGAGAAAGGCCAGCGTTATGAACAGTGCAAGGGAGACAACGACACACCTGCAACCGCTAGCTGAACCTTACCTGTCTACGGAGTCGTCAAGATGAAAACAATCGCCTGTATCTCTGGTATTTTCGCAGCCCTCGCATTGAGCCCGCTGGCTCAGGCCATGGACGTTCCCGAAAGCGTCACGGTGCCAGAAGGCAATGAAGTCGCCATGGAAACCGTCGGTGTCGGCAAGATCAAATGGGCCTGCGAAGCCAAGGACGATGGCACCATGGGCTGGGTCTTCAAGGGTCCGGATGCTGCTCTGAATGATGCCGATGGCAAGCAGGTCGGCAAATACTATGGTCCGCCCGCCACCTGGGAATCCCTGGATGGCTCCAAGATCACCGGTACACAGCTGGCGGTAGAGCCCAACGGCAAGGGCAATATTCCGCTGCAGCTGGTCGAGGCCAATCCGGCCGAAGGTGAAGGCCATATGCAGGGCGTCACCTATGTTCAGCGCCTCAATACCCAGGGCGGTGCCGCACCTGACATGGCCTGCGATGAAGCCCACAAGGACAAGGTCGAAATCGTGATGTACCAGGCCGATTACCTGTTCTACAAGGCCATGTAAGCTCAAGCCTTGAATAAAATGGATTCACCACTCGATGTCGTGTGACAAAGCGCATTGACACAGGGAAGGTGCGATCATGAAAAGCCCCGACATGCACAGGCATGTCGGGGCTTTGTCGTCATCAATCCCGGCGGGGAAATGATGACTCAGCATGAAATTGAACAAGCAAAATCTTGTGATCATGCAGGCGATAACAGCGGCGCTAAAAGAGGTGATCAGGGAAGCCATCACGAAGACGGTCAAGCCTCCCATTTCGGTGCCAAAGCCGTGAGATCATTCCCCCGGCCTGTGAAACGACCTCTAATCCAGCGAGCTGCCGTCAGACCAGCGCCAGCATCGTATAGGGCGCTTCACAGGAGTGGCGCTCATCGCGTTCATCCACGCTGCCCAGCTCATGATTGCGATCATTGTCATAGACCACGAACAGCCGTTCGCGATCCAGTACCGCAAGCCCTTCCGCCTTGTGCTCTAGCTCCAGCACGCGACCATCCTCATGCGTCACCAGCGTCGGGGGCTTGCCTGCGTGGAAGTCCGAAAGCGACAGCACCCACAGATAGCCCCCGATCACCTCTTCACTGCCCTGCTCGGTCTCGAAGCTGGTCACCAGATAGAGACGTGCGTGATAGGGATCATATTCCAGGCTCGAAAGACCACACTCGTGATTCACGCCCTCATACTCGGCGGGGTCAAAGGCATAGACGTCGTGAAGGTCCTCGATGAACTCGATATTGTCGCTGTCGGTCATGGCATAGCGCGCCCCGATGACGCGTCGCACGTACGCGAAGTCATCATGCGAGTTGCCTTGTTCGCGCACCCCGAACAGGATCAGCCCATCGCCCTTGTCACTCGGGACGACCGCCAGGCCTTCGATCTTGTAGTACGGCTGGCCAATGGCCGCTTCCAGCTTCTGACGGAATTCCAGTGAGCCCTCGACCCCGTCACGCGGGTCCGGGTCGACCACCTGCACCTCGTCCGGCTCGCCCAGCGGCCAGATCAACAGGTGGTTGTAGGCATTCAGGGCATGACTCTCGCTGTCGATACGATCAAACCCCGTAGTCGCCAACATGTGACGGCCATCGGTGGTCAGCGCGAAGTCTTCATATTTGACCGCCTGACGGATCAACGGCGTGGTCAGATACTCAAGCTGACTGTCATCCGGTCCGCGAGAATCCAGCGGCAAGGAAAAGACCGCCGAGCGCCCCTCGCCCGGAATCGGCTTGTCACTCGCCATCAACAGACGCTCGCCGTCATAGGCCACGGCGGAAATCTCGGCGTTCACCAGCTTGCCATCCTCATCCTTCAAGCCGGCCGGGAAACAATGGATCGTGCCCTGTTGCGTGATACGTACCTTCGCCATGCATGGCTCCTTGTAATGAAACGTCATGACAGTGGGACAGGCCATGCGGGATTGAGTTCGTGCTAACCACTTGAAGACCTTGAACCACAATCACCATCAGTGCAGCACATTGCGAATGAAGCGAAGCAACCCGGTGCCAGTGTTGTGGTAGCGGTAGGCCTGATCACTGGGATAGACATGGAAATCCCCAGCCTGAATGACGATTTCCTCACGTTCCAGCGTGAGGGTCAGCTCGCCTTGCGTGACCACCAGCATCTCGTGCCAGCCGGCATCATCGGGCGCGGAGTCATAGTGCTCGCCGGGGGCTAGGGTCCAGTCCCATAACTCGACTTCCTGGGTCGCCGGCTTGCTGGCCAGCAGCACGGCGCGACTTTCGGGTACCTGTCCGACCCACGCCACCTCATTGATGCGTGCCGAGTCTTCGCTTTCCGGGGGCTGCACCAGCGCGTAGAAGAGCACCCCTAGCGCCTCGGCGAGCTTGTCAAGCATGCCGAGGCTGACATTGACGTCGCCCTTCTCGATGTTCACCAGCATGCGGCGACTGATTTCGGCCTGATCCGCGAGTGCCTGCTGACTCAGCTCGGCGGCCAGGCGCAGACGGCGAACATTGGCCGCGACATGGACCAGAACATCGGGTCGATCTTTACTGTTGTGCAATATAGTGCGCATCCGTACAATCCCGCTGACGATGAGGGAAGCCGGCATCCCACTGGCCTCAAGCTCCCTTCCCTTGCTACCTCAATGTCCCTGAATCATGCCGCATGTGTTCTTGACTGACCATGCCCGTCATCCACTGGATCGCTCAAGGAGACTTCAATGTCCGTTGCCGTCGCCGCCTCCTCTTCTCGTCTGTGGCCCGTCGCCATGCTGCTGGTCGCCATGTGCTCGATCCAGAGCGGTGCTTCGCTGGCCACTTCCCTGTTCCCGATGATCGGCGCGGCAGGCGCGACGGCGATTCGTCTGATCATCGCCTCGATTCTGCTGCTGGCCATTCTGCGTCCGTGGCGCAAGCCGGTGACGCGCAAGGCCTGGAAGTCCATCAGCATCTACGGCGTGGCGCTGGGCGTGATGAACCTGCTGTTCTACCAGGCCCTCAAGACAGTACCGCTGGGCATCGCCGTGGCACTGGAATTCACCGGCCCGCTGGCCGTGGCGCTGCTGAGCTCGCGCCGCTGGATCGACCTCGGCTGGGTGGCACTGGCGATCACCGGGCTGGTACTGCTGCTGTTGCTGGGTGAGGATACCGCCGCGCCGATCGACCCCGTCGGTGCCGCCTTCGCCCTCGGCGCAGGCCTCTGCTGGGCGCTGTATATCCTGTTCGGCCAGAAGGCCGGCGCAGGCAATGGCACCCAGAGCGCGGCGCTGGGTATCACGATCGCGGCGGTGGTCGTCGCGCCCGTCGGGCTGATGGAGGCTGGCAGCGCCATGTTTTCGGTCGATATCCTGCCGTTGGCACTGGCCGTCGCGGTGCTCTCGACCGCGCTGCCCTACACCCTCGAGATGGTGGCCTTGCCGCGCCTGCCGACCCACACCTTCGGCACCCTGATGAGCCTGGAACCCGCCATCGGGGCGCTCTCCGGCCTGTTGTTCCTCGGTCAGACGCTGGGCATCTTCCAGTGGCTCGCCATCGGTCTGGTCATCGCCGCCTCGGTGGGCACGACGCTGACCGGTCGCAGCAAGGAAGTCTTCGATGGGCCGGTGCCGGATTGAGGATGGCGCTGCCGCCCGCAGCTGAGCCGTTCAGATGTTCCGTTCAGCTGAACCGTGCAGACGTACCTCTCGGCTGAACCGTTCAGGTGCACCTTTCAGGAAGAACGGGACGGTGAATCAGGACGCAGCGTGGGATATCGTGTCTTTCTCTATCACGCTTTTCGAGACAGGAGACCGCCAGATGACATCGCCACGTTCCGTGTCTTCCTCACCCTCCGCTGCGCGCTCCACCGCCCAGATGGTGGTGTGGTTCGGGTTGAGCTTCCTCACTGCCGCCATCGGTGCGCTGGCCTCGGTTGACGCGAAGACCTTCTATGCAAGCCTCACCCAACCGGCCTGGGCCCCGCCGGCGGGCGCCTTCGGGCCGGTGTGGACGGCGCTGTTCGTGATGATGGCGCTCGCCGCCTGGCGTGTCGCGCGCGATGGCTTGCATGCCAGCAATGGCTTCCGTCCGCGCCATCGTCTGGCGCTTGGGCTGTTCGTGGTGCAGCTGGTCGTCAACGGCCTGTGGAGCTGGCTGTTCTTCGCCTGGCATCTCGGTCAGGCGGCGTTCATCGACGTACTGGTGCTGTGGGCGCTGATCGCCGTCACCCTGATCGCCTTCTGGCGTATCAGTCGCCTGGCCGGGCTGTTGATGCTGCCCTATCTGGCGTGGGTGACGCTGGCCAGTGCGCTGACCTGGTCCGTCTGGCAAGCCAATCCGGCCCTGCTGGGCGGGTGAACCGTCAGCGATCGACCCGAGGCCAGACCATACCCCGCAGACACCAAACGCCAACGCCCGGCCGAGACTCGCATGAGTCTCGGCCGGGCGTTGGCGTATCAAGCGTCGTCTTGCTGGTGCGATTCTTGCTGTTGCGATGATGCCTTGCGGTCCTCTGGTGCCGCCGTGCGGGCCTGGTGAGCGATCAGATCTCCTGACGCGCCTTCAAGCGACCTTCCTCTACTACCAGCACGCGATCCGCGACCTTGCGCAGCAGTGCCGCATCATGACTGACCAGCACCAGCGCCGTGCCCTGCTCGCGCACCATCTTCACCATGCAGGCGATCACCTCCTGCTGGACCAGCGGGTCGAGGCGTGAGGTCGGCTCATCGGCGAACACGAAGCGCGGCTTGATCAGCATCAGACGCAACAGCGCGAAACGCTGCAGCTCGCCACCCGAGACCTGTCCCGGCAGACGCGAGAGCAATTCCGGCGCCAGGCTCAGTTGCTCCATCAGCTGCGGCAGCTGGCTGTCGTCGAGACCATGGCGTGCGCTGAGATCCTTCAACAGCCGCCCCAGTGTCCGGCGTGGCGGGAAGGTCGCCACGGGGTCCTGGTAGAGCTTCTGATATTCCAGGCGTTCGGCATGCTGGACCACGCGTCCTGAATGCGGTGGCAACAGGCCGAGCAGTGCATCGCCCAGCGATGACTTGCCACAGCCTGAAGCGCCCTGGACGCCGATGATCTCACCGCCCTTCACGCTGAGTTCCACGTCACGCAGCAATGTGGTGTCCCCGCGCGCGATGGTCAGATTCTCGGCGCGGATGATGGTCTCGCCTGCCGCCTTGCCATCACGGCTTTCACTGTCGGCTGCCGGCTTGAAGGCGGCCTCCGGCCAGGCCTGCGGCGCGGCATTCACCAGGCGTCGGGTATAGGCATGTGTCGGCGCGGCCAGCACGTCACGCGTAGCGCCCTGCTCGATCACCTGCCCCCTGCGTACCACCATCAGCCGGCCACCGATCTGGTGCGCCAGCGCCATGTCATGGGTGATGACCATCAAACCAGCACGCGGTGTCTCGGCCAATGACTTGAGCAGCAGCTCGCCGATCTCGCTGACGCGGGCGGCGTCCAGCCCCTTGGTCGGCTCGTCGGCGATCAACAGCGGTGCGCCGCCGGCGCGGGCGGCCGCAAAGGCCACACGTTGCGCCATGCCACCGGACAGCTTGCCCGGCAGCTGCTCGCTGGCCGCGGCGACACCCAACTGCTCCAGATCACTGCGCGCGGCCGCGTGGGAGGCCTGTGCCGAACGCCCCGCGACCAGTCGATATGCCTCACCGACCTGACGAATCACCTTCATCAACGGGTCCAGCGCCAGCCAGGGCTCCTGGGGCAATACCGCCAGGCGGCGACCCCAGAGCGGGTGACGATTCTCTGGCGTATGCAGAGGATATGGCTCGCCGTCGAGCCACAGGCTGCCGGAGGCCACAAGCTCCGGAGGCAGCGTGCCCAGCAGTGCCTGAGCCAGCAGACTCTTGCCGGACCCCGTCTCACCGATCACCACCAGCGGCTCTCCCGCCTTGAGCGCAAGCGAGACAGGCTCCAGCAGCGCCGTCTGCGCGCCCTGGACCCGCACGCTCACATCCTCGGCACTTAGCACCACATCATCCGCCGTTGCCCCATCCCGCGTGTGATAGGCTGGCGTGGTCATTGTCGCGACATTCATGGGCGCGCTCCTTCGAGGGTGTCCGCGGCGGTTGACGTTCTGGCCTTGCTGCCGGACATCAGCAACAGCCCCAGCAACAGCAGGAAGGTAACCAGCACCGGCGTCAGCAGCGCGAATGGCGCTTCACGCCAGTACGGCAACAGCTCGACCATCATGGTGCCCAGCTCCGGCGTGGGCTCCGGAATGCCGACATGCACGAAGCCCAGCGCGGCAATCGCCATCAGGGCGTTGGCCATGCCGAAGGCCATCGCCGTCATCATCACGGGTGCCATTTCCGGCCACAGGTGATGACGAAACCGGTACCAGGCCCCGAAGCCCAGCAGACGGCTGGCCTCCACACCGGGACTCGCCAGCACGCTGCGACCGGTGGCGCGAGCCAGGCGGAAGAATTCCACCCACAGCACCAGCGACAGACCCAACCACAATGCCAGCGGCGTCGACGGCAGGATGACGCTGACCATCAGCACCAGCAGCAGCCCCGGCAATGCCAGCAGGCTGTCTGCCACCAGGCTCAACAGGCGCTCGGCCCAACCACCGCGTCCCGCGGCCAGCAGGCCCAGCGAAATGCCCGAAAAAGCCGCCAGAATCACCGCCCCCGCGGCAATGGAAAGCGACAGCCCGAGCGCCGCCACCAGGCGGTGATAAAGGGAGCGCCCAAGGTGGTCATAGCCCAGCGGGGCGCTGGTGATCACCTCGCCGGCGTCAGAGACACCGACGGCATCCGCGCCCTGCAGTGCACGATAGAGATGCTGCTCCAGCGGGTCTCCCGGTATCACCAGATTGCCCAGCAAGGCCAGCAGCACCAGACTGGCGACCATCGCGGCCCCGATCACCCGGCGCAACGGCCAGTCAAGACGTGGACGACGCACGGCTTCCACGCGCTGCGGCGCAAGCCCTTCCACCACCTGATTCATTTCACACCCCGTGGGTCCAGTTGGCGACCCAGCAGATCGACCAGCAGATTGATCAAGACAAAGCCGACGCCCAGCACCAGGGCGGTGCCCTGCACCATCGGCACATCGCGCGAGAAGATGGCGTGCACCAGCGCATGGCCGATGCCCGGCCAGCCGAAGATGCTCTCGATCACCACCACACCTTCCACCAGGGTCACGAACTGCAGTCCCAGATAGGTCACCAGCGGCAAGGCCACATGGCGCAGGCCGTGACGCCAGAAGGTCTGGGCGTTGCTGAGGCCCTTCCAGCGCGCGAAATCATGAAAGGCCGTCTGGGTGACGGCGGCCATGGCATCACGTACCAGGCGTGCCGATACCGCTGCCAGCCCGAGCGCCAGCGTCATCGCCGGCAGAATGAAGTGCTGCGGCTCACCGTGACCGGCGGCCGGCAGCAGGCCCATCTCCACCGAGATCAGCAGGATCAGCACCAGCGCCAGCAGGAACTGCGGCGTGGCACGCAGCAGACTGCAGACGGCCAGCAGGCTACGGTCCAGCCAGCCACCGGCACGCAGACCGGCCAGCAGCCCCAGCGGCGGGCCGATCAGCAGCGAGATGCCCAGCGCCGCGCCGGCGAGCGACAGGGAGTTGCCCAGCTGATGACGAATCTCCACCCACACCGATTCACCGGAAATCAGCGAGGTGCCAAGCTCCAGGCGCAGGATATCGCCCAGCCAGTAAAGGAAGTGTAAGCCGCCCTGTGCCTCGAGGCCCAGTTCGGCGCGTACCGAGGCCGCAGCGGCCGCATCCAGCGCATCATAGCCATAGCGGCCGGCCGCGATACGCCAGGCGGCATCGCCGGGCAGACTCTGCATCATCAGATAGCTGGCGCCGCCGACCATCAGCACCACCATCAATAGCTGCAACAGACGTGAAGGGAGATTCATTGTGCCCACCGCAATTCTGAAAGGCCGAAACTACGCTCCCAGGGATCTACCTGAGCGCTTTGCAGTCGATTGGAGATCGCCAGGTTCTGGTAGTACCAGGCGATGGGGATCACGGGCAGCGCCCGCTGGATCACGCCGCTGGCCTGGGCGCGCGGGTCCTGCCCTGCCGGCGTGGGCCCATAGCCCTCGCGTGCCATGCGCTCAAGCTCGGCGGTGAAGTCCGCATCGAACCAGCCCATCGCGCCCCAGTCGCCACCAGGGGCCTCGGGGGTTCCCGCGTAATCGCTCAGCACGTTGCCGATGGGGTCCGGCACCATGGCCAGATTGCGCGCGAACAGCGCCATGTCGAGACTGCCGTCGTGGTGGCCGGCCGGAATCGCCGAGAAGTTGGTGATATCCAGACGCGTCTGGATGCCGATGGCGTGGAACTGGCGCTCCAGCACCGTGGCGACCAGCGGCAGCTCCGGGCGGTCCGAGAAGGTGATCAGGCTGATCGCGAGACGCTGGCCATCCTTGTGGCGGATGCCATCCTCCGCGACCTTCCAACCTGCGGCGTCCAGCAATGCACGCGCCTTGGCGACATCCTGATGCAGCTCGGGCAGTGCGGGGTCATGCCAGCCTTCCACCATCGGCGGGAACAGCTGGCTGGCGCCACGCGGATAGCGCAGCACGACCTGCGCGATGGCGGTGCGATCGATCGCCAGACTCAATGCACGCCGTACAGCGGGGTCCTGAAAGGCCGGATGATTGGCGTTGACCTTCAACAGCATCGTGCGCGGCGTCGCGGCCGCTGCCAGAGTCACACGCGGCGACTGGGAGAGACGCTGGCGACTGGCGGGGTCCAGCCCATAGGTGAAGTCGGCATCTCCGCTCTCGGCGATCAATGCCCTGCCCTCGGCGCGGCTCACCGCCTGATAGCGCGCCTGGCGCACCTCGGGCTGCGGGCCCCAGTAGTCCTCGAAGGCGGTGACTTCCAGGCTCAAGGGCGGCGTCATGCGCAGCATGCGATAGGGGCCGGTGCCGATGACCTGCTGGGCGGTGCCCGTCTCATCGAAGGCTGCCGGCGCGAGTATCTGCTGGCGATAATCGGCCAGATAGGCGGGCAATGCGGCGAAGGGCTCGCTGAGGGCAATCACCAGCGTCTGGGCATCTTCGGCGACGATCCGCTCGACCGGCACCGACTTCAACAGACCCGGCTTGGCACTTGCGATCTCGAGCACCTGACGCGCCACCTCGGCATCCAGCTGGCTGCCATCATGGAACTGTACGCCGGAGCGGAGCGTGAAGCGCCACTCCAGGCCGTCATCCGAGACCTCCCAATCGGTCGCCAATCCCGGCTGCAGCTCTCCCGTGGCATCCACCTCGACCAGTGTCTCGACGATCTGCATGCGCTGGAAAAGAATGCCGCTGAGCAGCGGGTCCGCCCCCTTAATGTCGAAGGGCGCGACAATCTCCAGACGTCGTGTGTCAGCCGCCGACGCTTGCGCCGCTGAGGCATCTTGCGCATGGCTGGGCTGCACCACGGCCAGGCTCAGCGCGACGCTGGCGACGGCCAGCTGCCTGCGATCGTGAAGGAAGGTTCGGTATTGCCACCGAAGCCTTGAGAGCAATTTGACCATCGATATCGCGAGTCCCGAGCAAGAGCATGGATGCCGACGCGCAACCGCCGCCGACGAACAAAAACGCAATGTTATAGTGTAACTATTACGTTTTGGCAACTCTCGGCTCACCTTCTACGACTGGGCAAAGCTGGACAGGCACTTGAGGGGCACTTGAGGGGCACTTGAGGGGCGCTTGAAAGGTGCAGGACAAGCACTGGACAGGCATTCACTTGTCAGCGGCAACCCAACATCCGATGATAGAAGGCAAACTACATTAGTATGCGCTAACCGACTGGTCCGCTATTCTGGACGAATGGTCATCAGTCCGCGCATCTGTGCCCCTACCCTCAACAATAAGCGACAGGATCATGGATGATCTCAGCATTACCCCTATCAGCGATTCGGCTTGCAGCAGCTATCTGAGCGCCGCGGCTCGGCGACTGTGCTGCGGCAACATGCTCGCGACCTACAAACGGCATGGCATGAGCTGGGACGAGGAGTTGTTCAGCGAGCGCTGGCAGGACAACGAAAACTAGGCGATACGTATCAATGGCGAATGGGTCGGCTTCATCAGCCTCAAGGCCCTGCCGGACATCCTGTATCTGCGCGACCTGCAACTGGTGCCACATTGGCAAGGCCGTGGCGTCGGCTCCGCCTGCCTGAACTGGTTGATCCAGCTGGCAACGCAACAGGAGTACGGCCAGTCGCTGATGAAAGACCGCGCCTCCGAGCTCTCCCCGGGCGCTCAGCCCTGCCCGCGCGCGCTGCGCCTGAGAGTCTTCTCCGACAGCCCGGCATTGGCGCTCTACCAGCGCCACGGCTTCACCCTGGTCAATGAGCAGTGCACCCCGACGCGCAGTGGCAGCATCATGGCACTGGAAAGACCCCTCACCTTCCAGACAGCGCCGACGCTTGCCCCGCGGAGTGATCACGCGCCCCTGCCCCCGGTAGGCAATGCCTCTCTCGACACGATCATCGATGACCTTACCGAGGAAGAGGCCTTGACGATCACCGCCAAGCGCAAGCGACAGTCCCCTCCGGCCGCGCGGAACATCGCGCATCATTAGGCGATTTCCCGTGCGCGATTTCCGCCAGATACGACAATGCCCGGTCATAGGACCGGGCATTGTCGTTCAGGGCTCATTCACCATCAGGGGTGAGATTTTACTGCGCTTATGGCTGATGGGCTCCTCCTCAGCGGGCGAGGAAGTCCAGGATATAGCGCACGGTATCCTGCGGCTTTTCATCCGTCACCCAGTGACCGGCACCCTTCACCCAGATCAGCTCGGCACCCGGAATGGCATCTGCCAGCATCGGGGCGTAATCCGGCTTCTGGAAGTTGTCCTTGTCGCCCCACAGCACCAGAGTCTTGATCTCGATATTCTTGAGCTCACCGGCGATGGCCTGGGTGTATTCCTTGTTGAGACGACGCATGTTGCGGAAGAAAGCCGCCTTGCCTTGCTCGCTGTTCCACTGGGACACATAGCGCTCGACCATCTCTTCGGTCGCGACGGCCCGATCATGCACACCACTGGGCATGAAGCCGCGCATGGTGCTGATGAATTCCTCGACGCTGGTCGCTTCCTCGACGCCCGGCTCCAGCAGCTGCTTGAACTCCGGAATCGGCCAGGAATCGAAGCATACGCTGTCGATCAGTACTTGACGGCGAACACGCTCGGGATGATTGACGGCCATCAGCTGACCGATACCTCCGCCGATATCATGCGAGACGACATCCGCACTCGCCACACCCAGTGAATCCATCAGCTTGATGAAGATGCGTGTCTGGGCATTGATGGAAACGTCAGCATCCACCGGCATGTCCGACTCGCCATAGTTGAGCATGTCCGGGGCGATGACACGATAATGCCTGGCCAATTCCGGCATCACATCACGCCACATCAGCTTGTTGGTCGGAATGCCGTGAATCAACAACAACGGCTGACCTTCACCCATTTCCTTGTAGGCAATGCGGTGACCTTCGATCATCGCATAACGGGTTTCCAGGGCTTCCATTGTCACGTTGTCGTGGCTCATTGCTGACCTCTTCGCTTGATGAATACTCAATCACGGCCTGGCGAAACAGTGCTATATCGCGGTGATGCCGTGAACGTGGGACCACCTTACGGATTCCTGAGCAATCACTCAAGCACGATTTTGATTGATTGCTCAAAATACGCTTTAATGGCCCCATCAAATTCAAGGGAAACGCCCATGGCCCGTGTCATCAACCGCAGTCTGCTCGATCTTCGTCGCCTGACCATCAACCTGGTGACCTACCCCGAAGGCCACAGCGTGATGCGCCACAACGACCCGATGGGCAGCGGCAGCTACTACAAGCTCAATATCGTGCTCAAGAAGCCCCGCCGGGGCGGTGTCTTCGAGACCGATGGCAGCCTCTTTCGCCTCGCGGACCGCGTGGTGCTGTTTCGCCCCGACCTTCACGAACACAGCGTCAGCCGCATCGAGCGCGGCAAACGCGTGCTGCTGAGCATCGCCTTGCACGCACCTTGGCGCTGACCCGCAATGGGACTGCGCAAAAGAACCTGAGGCAAAAGCGAATAATGAAACAGATAGCGGGTAGCGCCAAGTGACAAAAAAACGCCAGTCAGCAATTGCTGACTGGCGTTTTTGCCCACCTGAATCCAGGCCAGGAACGACGTGCTCGACAATGTGCTGCCTTGGCTATTCCATCCGGTCCAGCCCGACGCGATAACGGGCAAAGCCCATCTCGTCCTGATCCACCAACGTCATCGGGTAGACCGCCTGGGCATCAATGAACTGCTGCGCATCCTCGCCGGGGGCGGTGGTGAAGCGAATGTCCAGCGGGGTATCGGTGTCGATCGCGGCCAGCCGCCAGTTGTGATCCGCCGCGGGGTCCACCGCGCCCTGCTGCTGCGTCTGGCGCGAGATGTACTGGGCCAGAATGCTGCGATTTTCATCCGGTGACGCGAAAGCGATATGCGACTCTCCGGTGCCGGGGAAGTCCTCGCCGTAGGCGCGATAGTTGTTGGTCGCGAGCAGGAAGACCTCGTCGTCCTTGACCGGCTCGCCCTGGTAGGCGAGTCCCTGGATACGGTGGGCATCGGCGTCGATCAGCGCGCAATTACCGTCGTAACGCGCCGGCTGCGTGACATCCACCCGGTACTCGACGCCATCGATCACGTCGAAGTTGTAGCTGCGGAAACCTTCCCAGTTGATCAAGGGCTGGGGCGTGGCGAGATCCGGATCAATGCGATGGAACTGGCCGGCGCTGCACTCGAGCCATTCCCGCACTTCCCTGCCGGTGACCTTGAGCGCCACCAGCGTATTCGGATAGAGATAGAGATCGGCGGCATTGCGGAAGCTCAGCTCGCCCGCCTCCATCTCGGTGAACTGGGTCGGATCATTGTGACGGCCGCCGACCTTGAACGGCGCGGCTGCCGAGAGAATCGGCAAGCCTTCCAGGTCCGGGTCGCCTTCGACGAAGCGTTTGACGTAATCGGCCTGGGCGCGATTGACGATCTGGATCGTCGGGTCGTCCTGCACCAGCGCCAGATAGCTCTTCATCGCCGCACTGGCGCGTCCGATGCTGCGATTGACGTACTCGCGCGTGGCGTCGTGCTCATGATCGACCAGCGCCGCCAGTTCGGCATCTTCCGCCACTTGCGCCTCGCCCCCTACCTGAATCGGGCGGGCTTCTGTCTGGCCGCTCACTACCCGCCACTGGCCCGAGGCATTGCTCAGTTCGAGATCCATCACGCCCACATGGCTGCCCCAGTGCCCCGGCATCATCGCCGGCACGCCATTGAGGGTGCCCCTGGCGATATCGGCCCCCGGTACCTCGGCGAATTCCTCGCTGGGGAAGACGGCATGGGCATGCCCGAAGGCGATGCCATCGATGCCCTCGACCTGCGAGAGGTAATACACCGAATTCTCGGCCATCACCCGGTAGTGGTCGGTCGAGATGCCGGAGTGCGGGATGGCGATCACCACATCCGCGCCCGCCCGGCGCATCTCGGGCACCCAGCGCCTGGCGCTCTCGGTGATGTCCTCGGCCGTCAGGCGGCCCTGGAGGTGCTTGCGGTCCCAGGTCATCACCTGCGGCGGTGCGAAGCCGATATAGCCGATCTTCAATGTCTGAGCGTTGCCCTCACTGTCGGTGAAGGCATGGGCGGTGATCTGGTAGGGCGTGAAGTACGGCTCGCCTGTCGTGGCGTCCAGCAGGTTGGCGTTCACATAGGGGAACTGCGCGCCGGACAGCGCCCGTTCGAGATACTCGAGCCCGTAATTGAATTCATGATTGCCGATATTGCCGACATCGTAATCCAGCTGATTCATGACCTTGTAGGCCGGGAAGACATCACCCTCCTCGAGACCTTCTGCCGCCATGTAATCGCCCATCGGGCTGCCCTGGATGAGGTCGCCATTGTCCAGCAGCACGCTGTTGGCTACCTCGGCACGCGCCTGCTTGATCAGACCTGCCGCGCGTACCAGGCCGATGCGCACGCTGGGCCGGTCCTTGTAATAGTCGTAATCCATCACGTTGGCGTGGATGTCGGTGGTCTCGATCACGCGCAGTGACAGCGTCGCGGCATTGGCTGGCTGAACGATCATGAAGATACCTCCGAGACTGGCCAGGCCAAGGATGGCTGCCCGCAAAGGCGGCTTGCGCCGACGTCCGGGGTGCTGCGCAACAGCTGGCGAGTCAGACGCCCGTTGATCTTCGCTAGCCGATGAAGCATTCGCCATCTCTCACTTCCTTGTCATGGGGGGATGTGCCAGTGCCCCTTGGGGGCAGCGCTCCATTATTCAGATGCCGACGCCTCAGGCAACTGGCGGTCTCTGCCCGCCAGCCAGCCGACACCTGCCATCAGCACACTGAGGACGGCGCAGACCATCAGTGCCAGCTGCCAATTGCCCTGCATATCGTAGAGCGCGCCGATCAGCGGCGGCCCCATGGCCGCGAGCAGATAGCCCAGCGTCTGCGCCATGCTCGACAGTGAAGCCGACTGCATGGCATCACGCGCCCGCAGCCCCATGAATGACAAGGCGAGAATGAAGCTGGCCCCGGAGCCCGCGCCCAGCAACAGCACCCACACCAGTGCCCACTTTGGCATCAGCCATAGCCCGATGAATCCCGCCAGCGACATGCAGGGCGTCGCGAAGGCGATCAGGCGTTGATCCTTCAGGCGCGGCATCAGGGGCACCAGAATCAATCCCGGCAAGGCCGAAGCCAGCTGGAGTAGACCATGCAACGAGCCCGCCTTCTCGGCTGAGAAGCCATTGTCCGCCAGCATGCTCGGCAGCCAGCTGTTGACGGTATAGAACAGCAGCGAATTGATGCCCATGAAGAGCGTCACCTGCCAGGCCAGTGGCGAATGCCACACGGCTGCCTGACGCACCGGCCGCGCGGCACCCTTCTCGACGTCCTTCTCGACGTCCTTCTCGGCACCCTTCTCGGCTTCCTTCGCCGCCGCCGGCAGGGAGCGACGTGACAACTGCGGCCACCACACCCCCATCGTCACCAATGGCAAAACGACCACTATGAGCATCGCGTACTGCCAGCCAGCGCTGCTGCCCTGTGCCAACGGCACCATCAGCGCCGAGGCGATGGCGGCCATGATGCCCATGGTCAGCACATAGCAGGAGGTCAGCAGCGCGACATGCTGCGCAAAGCTGCGTTTGACCAGACTGGGCAGCAGCACATTGCCCACGGCAATGCCCGCCCCGATCAGGCCGATACCCAGATAGAGGGCCAGCATGCTGCCCTGCACCCGCAGCACGATGCCCGCGGCGATCGTCACCAAGGCGAGGAAGAGACTGCGTTCAAGCCCGAGACCTCTGGCGAGGCGCGGCACCCAGGGCGAGACGACGACGAAGGCCAGCAGCGGCAGAATCATCAACAGGCCAGCCGCCGTGGCATTGAAGCCCAGCGCCGCCTGCAGGCGCTCCAGCAGTGGCGCGATACTGGTGAAGGGCGCACGCAGGTTCATGGCGATCAACAGGATACCGGCGATCAATACGGCCGGATGGCTCAGTCGCCGGACAGGAGACGAGTGGCAGAGTTCAGTCATGAGGCGCTCGCAGCGATCGTGAAACGGGGTAATGGCGGGACGACACCCAAGAGATGAGTCCGCACACAGAGTGAGGCTAGCTTAATCCCCTCGCCCACTGCAGAATTGAGCCATCATGACATCAGATCACTGAAATCAGACAATCTGCGAGCCGCCATGTCAGTGACCACACCCGTTCTACCGTCATCGCCCGGGGTCAGCACCCGCGGCCCCGATCAGGTGCCCTTCTCCAGCAGCGTCTGCGAGCACGACCCGGACATCTACGAGATTCCGGCCAGCGCCCTGCATGTCGAGACCGGCCAGCAGGTGATGGAGGTGCCGATCCACCAGCATCGCAAGGGACAGCTGGTGATCGCCCTGCATGGCGTGGTGACCAGTCGCGTACCGGAAGGTCTGTGGATGGTGCCGCCGCACAGCGGGGTCTGGATTCCCGGCAACCTGCCCCACAGCAATCATCTGACCCGTGGCGGCCGCGTCTGCCACCTGTTCATCGAGCCCGGTGCGCTCGAGATGCCAAGCCACAGCTGCACGCTGTCGATCTCGCCCCTGCTGCGTGAGCTGGTGCTGCGTCTGGCGGAGCTACCCCAGCCATATCCTGAACAGGGGCCGACAGCGCGGCTGGTCGGCGTGCTGCTGGAAGAGCTGGCCTGCATGCCAAGCGAACGTCTGCACCTGCCCTTGCCCGAAGACCCGCGGCTGACCCGCATCAGCGATGCCCTGATCAAGACCCCGGACGACCGACGCACCCTGGCCGAGTGGGCGAGCGAACTGGCGATGAGCGAACGCACCCTCGCCCGGCTTATCCAGCGTGACACCGGCCTGAGCTTCAGCCGCTGGCGTCAGCAACTGCACCTGGTGGTGGCGATTCGCCTGCTGGCCGAAGGCATGAGCGTGCAGCGCGTCTCGGAAGACGTCGGCTATCAGTCCGTCAACGCCTTCATCAGCATGTTCAAGAAGCTGCTCGGCACTACACCCGCCCGCTACCTGCAGGAACGCGAGCAACGCCGCTCGGGCAGTGGCATGGGCGGCGCGTGACGGCGACGCTTACTGAGCGGCCGCCTGTGCCACGCTGACGGCCAGCGCTTCGACGGAATCCACGATCGGCAGCCGGTCATCGAGCAGATGGCTGATAATGGAGAGCTCGGTGCAGGCCAGCACCAGCACATCGGCTTCCTGCGCCACCAGGTCAGCGGCGGCCTGACGGAAGGCTCCCCCGACGGCGTCATCACTCACCTGGCCTTTCTTGACGCTGCGGATCACCTCCAGCATCGCGTCCTCATCCTGGGGATAGGCCAGCGACAGACCACGCGACTCGATGAAGCCTTCGTAGAGGCCAATCTTGCGCAGCGCCGGGGAACACAGCATGCCGACACGTGCGCCCGGCCACTGCGCCGCCACCCAGTCCAGGGTGCGCTCGACGATATGCCACACCGGAATCGAGACGGCGTCCTGCGCATCCTGCCAGTAGTAGTGGGCCGTGTTGCAGGGCATGACCAGAAAATCACACCCGGACTGCTCCAGTCGCTGGGCCATTTCCGCGATGGCAGGCCCCGGAGAGACATCGCCCCCTTCCAGCAGAGCCTTGATGCGCGACGGCACCTTGGGATTGTTGTCGACCACCATGTGTACATGGTCGATCGAGCCTCCAAGCGAGTCATTGTTGTCATAGGGATTACTCTCATAACGACGTTCGTCGAATGTGTGACATCACTCCGGCACGCCGCCGAGCGGTCTTCACAACAGTAAGCCGCGATTCTCGCCAGTCCCAATGCCATGTTTCTCAAAGTTTGTTACTTTTCTGCATGACCAGTGGCTTCCTCTGACCCGACTCAGATATTCAGAAGATTGACATGTCCGCAACGCCGACTGGCAGTCATATCCATTGTCCGAAAGCCCCGTTCTCATGGGGCACCCGGTCAGCGTCATGCCATGTCCACAGGTGTCGCTGCAGGCTTCACCACAATGGGAAAGCGGTGCATGATGGCCAACCTCCAACAACAACCGACATCTCCTCAGGCGACGCATGAAGATCGAATGGATCGAAGACTTTCTCGCATTGATCGAGGCCGGGACCTTCTCGCTGGCAGCCGAGCGACGCAACGTGACGCAACCCGCCTTCTCGCGCCGGATACGGCAGCTCGAGGAATGGCTTGGGGTCGAGCTGGTCTATCGCCAGTCGCAGCGCATGATCCTCACCGAGCACGCGCTGGAGTATGAGCAGGAAATGCGGGAATGGCTGGCGCGGCTCTACACGTTGCGCAGCCGCCTGCGCAGCGAGGCCCGCCAAGGGCCGAAGGCGATCATCACCACCCAGCACACCCTCACCGTCAGCTATCTGCCGCGGTTGCTGCGCTATTTCCGGCACAACTCCCCCGAAGCCGGACTGCAGGTGAAATCACTGGATCGCAGCGAATGCCTGCAACTGTTCGAGCATGATCAGGCAGACCTGCTGCTGTGCTCCGAACTGCAGGGGGCACCGATCTTCGATGACAACGGCGACACTCAGCGCATCTCGCTGGGGCTAGAGCGGCTGCTACCGGTGTGCGCCCCGGACGCCCAGGGGCGCCCCCTGCACCTGCCGCGTAGCGACCAGCGCCTGCCCTTGATCGCCTATGATCCGGAGAGTTTTCTGGGGCAGATTCTGGCCTCGCCCTACCTGATGGACCTGCAGCGCGCCCAGGACATCGACATCATCTGCGAGACGTCCTTCACGCTGGGCATTCGTGAACTGGTGATGGCCGGACTGGGGGTCGGTTGGCTACCCCACGGCCTGATCGAGGATGATCTGGAGAGCGGTAGACTGGTCTCGCTATTGGATGATCTGGGCGGCCCGACCCTCGAGGTGGCCTGCTATTGTCGCCGTGGCAAGCATAGCGCGGCGACCGAATCGCTGTGGCAACTGCTCAACGAGAGCCCGCCTGCCGTATGACATCGTGAGCCTCTCATCACTTTTCATTTCCAAGAGCCCACCATGAATCGCATCAACCCCGAGAAACTGTTGCAGAGCAAGTGGACTGCCGTGTCTCCCCGCAATCGTGAGTGACATTTCATCGTCACGCGTCTGATTCGTGATGAGCAGGACGAGCATGTGGTCGAGGTCGTGCTGCAAGCGGTATTGACCCGCAAGGATTACACCATCGCCTGGCGTGAGCTCAAGGAAGACGGCGTCTGGCAGATGGGCTGGAAATGACGCTGTGAATCACGTTTCGCTGAACGCAGACACGCCGCCCGAGGGCGGCGTGTCTGCGTTGATCTGATGAATCGTTCGAAAATCCCGGTACCGCCGAGGCCGCGCCTCAGGTCACGTCTGAGGTCACTGCATCGGCCTCGAGCTGATCACACAGTAGCGCCATGCGCTGCACCGCTTCCAGCAGGGTGTCATCCGGTACGGTCAGGGCAACTCGCACCAGGGGTGTACCGCAATCACCGAACACACTGCCGGGCATCACCGCCACCTGCTGCTGTTCCAGCAGCCGCCAGGCGAATTGCTCACCGTCAAGGCCGGTGCGGGAGACATCGACCATCAGGAACATGCCCCCCTGTGGCAGACTGGAGGATAGCTGCGGAATGGCCGCCAGCGCTTCATGCACCAGGCACGCGCGGCGTCCAAGCGACTCGCGCAGACGCTCGGTGGTATCGAAATCCCCGCGCAGCGCGGCTTCGGTCATGTCGGCGATGAAAGGCTGGTTACCGAACAGCATGGTTTCCGAGACCGGCAACAGCCGACGACAGAATTCCGCCGAACCGATGGCCCATCCACTGCGGAAGCCTGTGGCGGCGTGGCTCTTGGAAATCGACGAGACCACCACAGTGCGCTCACGCAGGGCTTCGATTTCCAGCGGCGAGGCGAATTCCCCCGTGAAGATCAGTGCTTCATAGACCTCATCACAGACGATCCACAGGTCATGCTGGCGACACAGCTCACCGATCTGCTCGAGGGTCGTACGGTCCATCACCGCCCCGGTCGGGTTGTGCGGGGTATTGAGCAGCAAGACACGGCTCTGCGGTGTGATGGCTGCGGCCAGATCTTCCGGCTGCAACACGAAACCATGCTCCATGCGCAGCGGTACCGGCTGCAGGTCACCGCCAGCCCCGCGGATCACGCCCTCATAGGTGGCGTAGTAGGGGTCGCCGGTCAGCACGCCGGCCCCCTCCTCCACTAGCGCCAGCATCACCGCGAACAACGCCGTCTGAGTGCCGGGGAAACACAGCACGTTGTCTGCACTGATCTCGGGCATGCGCGCTGCATAGCGCTCGGCCAGGGCCGCGACCAGCCCCGGCTCGCCACGGCCATCGGAGTAGCGGGTACGCCCGGCGCGCAACGCCTCGACGCAGTGCTCGACCAGGGCCGGATGCGTGGCGATATCCGGCTCCCCGATGGTCAGCTCGATGATCGGCTCGCCGACCTGGATACGCTGGCGAGCAGCGCTGTGAACGGCCCATTTGTCACCGCCCAGGTCACTCAGTCGTTCGGTAATGGTGGCGTAGCGCATGCTCAACTCCTGTGAGATGGGGGTGATGTCGTGTCAGCGATGTGCTCAAGCAAGGTGCCCCGGGGCAGGCGCAGAATACCCTCTGCCGCCCGTATCGCGATCGCGGGCAGGCGCTCGACCGGATAGAGGCCATGTTCCAGCCCACCTTCCAGCCACAGCCCATCGATCAGTCCATTGAGGGCGATCGCCTGCTCCTGACAATCACTCTCGACGGCAGGCAGCGCGTGAGCACTCAGCACCGGCTGGATCAGCTGGGCGAGCAGATCGAGAAACTCGCGATAGGTTTCCTGGTGTACCGCTGAATAGCTGGCATCGTGGCGCACCCGACCGATGAAGGTCGCCCACAGGGAAATCTTGTGGGCAGCCAGATTGGGCTGGGTGAGGCTCGCCGCGATGAAGCGTGCCAGACGACACGCCGGGGATTGATCACTGGCCGGGCTGGCATCGGCGATATCGGAGGTCAGCTGGCCCATCATGTAGGCGTAGGCAGCCCGCACCATGTCATCCTTGGTACCGAAATGATGGCGAATCAGTCCGGGCGAGACCCCGGCCGCCTCCGCCACGCGGCGCACGCTGGCACCGGCCAGACCGTGCTGCGCGACACAGCTCAGGGTGGCTTCCAACAGGTCGCGACGACGCTGATCCTGGGAAAGCCGCTGGAATGCCTTGCGACTCATCTGGATGCCTCTCCTTCACTCAACGCCCGGGTTGCCGCACTTGCCTCACTCTCAGGTGACAGCGGCCACTCAGCGAGGGACGGCTTATCGACGATAGTCACTGCCAAGGCTCTCCAGCAGACGCAAGTGGGAATCCCATTCCAGTGCCAGATCGCCATCCTCATGGATGGCCATGTCGTACTGGCCGACCACATGCGCACAGATCTCGGGCGAAAGGCGGCGCACCGGCTGGCCCATGGACAGGGTCGCGACCTGGATCTCGCAGCTGCGCTCGAGATAGAACATGTTGTTGAACATCTCGGCGGCAGAGGCGCCGGTTGTCAGCAGGCCATGATTGCGCAGGATCAGCGCCGGATTGTCGCCAAGGCTCGCCACGATGCGTTCGCGCTCATCCAGATCCAGCGCGATACCCTCGTAGTCGTGGTAGGAGACGCGACCATGGAACTGCAGGGCGATCTGATTCAGTGGCAAGAGCCCTTCTTCCAGGCTCGATACCGCCACGCCGGCGCGCGTATGGGTATGCATGATCCAGCTGGCTGAGTGACTTGTCGCATGAATCGCCGAGTGAATGGTGAAACCGGCCGGATTGACCCGCGCGGCGCTGTCATCGACCTTCTGGCCGTTGACGTCGATCTTGACCAGCGAGGACGCCGTGATCTCCTCCCAGCGCCAGCCGTAGGGATTGATCAGAAAATGCCCTTCCTCATCCGGCACCCGCGCCGTGATGTGGGTGTAGATCAGATCGGTCATGCGATAGTGCGCTGCCAATCGGTAGCAGGCCGCCAGGTCCAGGCGTGCATGCCACTCCGCGTCACTCATGGTCGATGCCGGCATGTTGCTGTCTCCTGTGGTCACAATGTCGCTGTCTGGGGCCGAGAAAGGCTCAGCTGAGTCTTGAGAAGCATTGAAGCGTCCACCTTCGGGGTTCAAGCGCCGCGCGCCTCAATCGCTGCGGCCCTCAATAGCCGCGCTGGCGATCCACGCCCAGCGTGAGCGGCAGTCCATCGCGCAACTCACGCGCCGTGGCCACCACCTGCTCGGCTACCACCTCGGGGAGCGAGTCACTGGCCACGTGCGGCGTGATGCGCAGGCGCGCGTCCTGCCACCAGCGGTGAGTGGGCGCCAGCGGCTCCTCGCGGAAGACATCCAGCGTCGCGCCTGCCAGTTGCCCTGAGTCGAGCGCGGCTTCAAGGTCCGCTTCCACCAGATGCTCACCGCGACCGATCTGCACGAGCCATGCGCCAGGGCGCAGCCGGGCGAACAAGGCAGCGTTCAGCACGTTCTCGGTCACCGGGGTCAGCGGCAGGATGTTCATCAGATAATCGGCGCCGTCGGCCGCCGCCATCACCGCATTGTCGCCCGCCAGGTAACGCACGCCCGGCACCGGCGCGGCCGGTTCGCTACGACATGCTACCGTCACCGAGAACCCCAGGGTCGACAGCGAAGTGACCACGGCGCGTCCCATGCTGCCGTGCCCCAACACGGCCACCTTGGCCTTCTCTGGCGCACGCATTGCCAAAGGCTGCCATTCGCCACGTGTGGCATTGTCGGCTATGACGGCAAACTCACGCTCGCGATGCAGTACTTCATGCGCGGCAAACCCGGCCATCAGATACGCCTGATGCGGATCGCGCACCCGTGCGATCTGCACCTCGGCCGAGAGCCCGGGATGACTCAGCAAGGCATCCACTCCCGCTGCGATCGACATCGCAAGCCGAAGATTCGGATACGGCGCGAAGGCGTCCTCCCCCGGCTGCCAGCAGATGGCGAACCGCACCTCCCTCGGGTCCTCGATCTCATGCGGATGACGGAGCACGACATCATCGCCCAGCTGGCGCAGCGCCTCACCGTAGACGCTGTCCAGGTCCAGGGATTCACTCAGATAGACACCCAGAATCGGGGCTTGGCTAGACATCATCACTCCTGAAAAAAATTAGGCATTGGCGCATGGGTTGTGCGGCTCGTGGCGGGGCACTGTTACTCGATCGTATAACAATTAATCCTCAGTCTACTGTGCAATGTCCTCAGCGTCACCCCCTGAAGAAATTTCCACTCGTAAATTCACCCCGCCCCGGCAGTCATACGAGCAATAGACGCAAGAACGCCCGTGAAGTACCGCGCAGCTTCACTGAAGAAGACGGTCTGTCACGGGCGTTTCAAGATAGTTACCAAGCTGCGGTCAAGGTCAATCCTGCTGATTCTCCAGCAGCGACTTCAGACCATGCGGCTGGCAACGCAGGTACTGGGGCGGGGCCTTGACGGTATCCCCCAGTGCGGCGGCCGCATGCCAGGGCCAGCGCGGGTCATACAGAATGCCGCGTGCCAGCGCAATGGCATCGGCACGCTCGTTCACCAGCAGGTCTTCGGCCTGCTGCGGCTCGGTGATCAGGCCGACGGCGATCACCGGCATCTTCACCTGTGCCTTCAGGGCCTCGGCGTGCGGCACCTGGTAGTTGGGCTCCACCGGAATCTGCTGCTGCGCGCTGAGCCCGCCACTGGAGACATGCAGATAGTGACAACCACGACGGTCCAGCGCCCTGGCGAGTTCGATGCTCTGCTCGAGGTCCCAGCCGCCTTCGACCCAGTCCGTCGCGCTGATCCGGATGCCCAGCATGACGTGCTCCGGGATCGCGGCCCGCACGGCGTCAAAGACCTCCAGCGTCAGACGCATGCGATTCTCGAGCGAGCCACCGTAGTCATCGTCGCGCTGATTGCTCAACGGCGACAGGAACTCATGCAGCAGATAACCATGTGCCGCATGCAGCTCGATGCCGTCCAGGCCAATCTCAACGGCGCGCTGCGCCGCCGCTACGAAGTCCGCGATGGTGCGGCGGATCTGATCACCACTCATCGCCTCGGGCAGCGGCCCACCTTCGCTGAAGGGAATCGCGCTGGGGGCGAGTACCTGCCAGCCGTTTTCGTTGCCGGGCGCGATGGCAGCGCCGCCATCCCAAGGCTTCTGGCAGGACGCCTTGCGCCCCGCATGACCGATCTGCACCGCCAGCGGCATCGGCGAATAGCGGCGGATACGCTCGACGACTCCCTGCATAGCTTGCTGGCAAGCATCATCAAAGAGTCCGACGTCGCCGTGGGTGATCCGCCCCTCGGGAGAGACAGCGCTGGCCTCGAAGATCAGAAGCCCGGCCCCGGACTGGGCGAGATTACCAAGATGCTGGTCATGCCAGGCCTGCATCTGGCCGTCCTCGGCGGAGTACTGACACATGGGCGCGATGAAGATGCGGTTGTCCAGCGTGAGCGGGCCGAGGGCAAGCGGTGAAAACAGTGTGGACATGGAATTCCTCTGGATACAGACAGGGTGGGTTTGACAAGGTGCAGGCGCGAACATGGCGAGAAGGTCCGTGCTGAAATTGCCAACGCAGTGCAAGCACAATGCGGGCACCGAGGAGGCGCCACAAGCGCAAGGTGGCCGCGATGACGGCAACGCTGAGTTGCCTATCCTTCACGCAAGCCCTGCTGGAACGTCATCATCAGCGACTCGCTTCGCTCTCCAGCACTTCTTCGACCAGCAGACGCCCGACATCGGCAATCGCGGCATTGCGCGCTGCCAGGTCCGCCTCGCTTTCGGTCAGATAGACCGCCACGATCAACGGGGCACGCAACGGCGGCCACAAGATGGCAACGTCATTATTGGTGCCATATCCCCCGCCGCCGGTCTTGTCCGCGATCTGCCAGTCATCGGGCAAGGCCGCCCGCAGCTTGTCATCGCCGGTGGTGTTGGCCAGCATCCAGCCCTGCAGGGCAAGGCGCGATGGCTCGCTCAGCGCATCCCCCACCAGCAATCGCTGCAGGGTGGCCGCCATCGCGTGCGGCGTGGTGGTATCGCGAGGATCACCGGGGGTGGCTTCATTGAGCGCCGTTTCACGTCTGTCCAGCCGCGTGCTGTCATCGTTCAGGCGCCGCAAATAGGCCGTCAGTGCGGCCGGGCCGCCCAGGGCGTCGAGAATCAGGTTACCCGCGGTATTGTCGCTGGTCGTGATAGTTGCATGGCACAACGCCTCAAGCGTCAGCCCGCCATCCCGGGTGTGGTGCTCGGTGATGGGGGAGTAGGTCACGAGATCCGCCGGGCGAATCGCCACCTTGCGTGACAACGATTCCTGGCCTTCGTCCACCCGAGACAGCAGATGACCACAGGCCAGCACCTTGAAGGTGCTGCTCATGGGGAAGCGCTCATTCCCCCGCCAGCTGAAACGGGTGCCATCGGCGGTATCCAGAACGGTGACACCGATTCGCGCGCCGACCTCTGATTCGATGGCCTGAATGGCCGACGCCGAGAGCGGCTTGTCAGCGGCCAAAGCATCGTCCGCGGCCTGAGCGCCCAGCGACAGACAGGCAAGCGCGGCGGCGGCCAGCCACTGTTTCCAGCACCTTGAAGGCCTGACAGCAAGCTTTACCGCAAGGCTGGAAGAGTGCAATGGAGACGAGCGGTGATCGGCACCGCACAGGCGCTGAGGGGATGAAGGCATCAATGATATGTCCTGATCATGGGGAGCGGTCGTGTCGCAAGACACGACCCAATATGCAGCATGCTACATGTACCATAGCCGCTTAAGCGCGGACATGCCGGCCATCTCACTACGGGCCGCGGGCTGGCAGAGACTTGATCTGGGTCAATGCCTGCGCACGCTGCCCTCACTCATCGAGAACCTTGAGCATCTTGTTGCGCTTGGCGCCGGGCTTGGCATGCCATGACAGGCGAATATCGAGGCGATGATGATCATCCTCTCGCCGCGCCGTGACCTTGAGGGTCATCAGGCCGCGCGGTGCCAGCCGTATCTCGCCGTCCTCATCGCGAAATGACAACAGTCCCTTGCCCAGCCCCTTGATGATGGCCTTGAGAATGCCCTGAACGCCATCGATGGACTGCAATGATTCATGTCGGAACAGCGACTTGTCCTGCTTGTCGTCTTTCACCTGCCTCTCCTGTGCGTGTATCAGGGCGCGTAGACCTTGACCTCGGGATGGTCATTGCTGATGCCGACGATGCGTCCACAGGCTTCTATCAGCGTCGCCCCCATACCCACGCCATCCAGCCCTTCCTTGCGGCGTGAATTGCGATCCAGGGTGACGTCGCCCTCGATATGCAGAAGTCCGTGGCGCCAGCCCAGTTGCTGGCCCGCCTGATGATTGACGTGGCCATGCATCACGGCACGAATGCCGACCTTGTGCAGGCGCTTGACGCCTGCGGCGCTCAGCACCATGTCGCTCTTGCGATATTTGGTGCGCAGTACATTGGCCAGCTCACCGTAATAGAAGGTGAACGGGTCTTCGCGCAGGATGCGCCGGAATTCCTGATTGACCTGCGAGACCTTCTGGCGGCCGAGTCGTCTGGCGAAGGCATCATCCACGCCTGCATGGACATGCAGGAAGGCGCCACTGCGATAGGCAAGGCGCATCTCGTCGAAGAACCAGGCAAAGCGCCCGCCGGGCTTGAGAAACAGCTCGTGGGCCTTGAGCGCGGCGGCATAGGTCTGACGCAACGAGAGGCCATGTTTCTCACAGGCATGCTCGAAGCCATCGGCCTTGGCGCTCAGGCGAGTGATCTCCTTCTCCAGCGCCTCCCCCTTGAGCACATGGCCTGCCGATTTGCGAAACTGCTCCGCCCAGTCCGGCCCCGGGTACAGGCGTCGACGGCATTCACTTCGCGAGGGAATGCTCTTCATCGCCCGCGGTCTGTCCGCCAGATAGTGATCGAAGACTTCCTTTAGCAGCGCCAGCCCCTTGGCGCCCATGCGCACGAACAGATGATCGGTTCGCGCCGAATCATCATGACTCAGCCGCATCAGCGCCAGCATCAGCCGCATGTCGTGATTGCCCGCCAGCAACTTGAGGCGTGCCCCGCTGCGCATCAAGGTGCGCAGGGCTTCCAGCAGCTCCAGATTGCTGGGGCCCTTGTCGAGGCAGTCACCGCCGATGACGAAGACACTGCGCTTGCCCCGCGCCGTCAACACCAGGTTGTCCCGCGAGGTCAGGCGCACACCGCCACTGGCCACCAGAGACGCGATGAAGGCTTCCGCGTCGGCATGGGCATCGGAGATGAAGATGACATCGCGGCGTGGCCAGTCCTTGCTGCCCAGCTTGCGAGCGGCGCGGGACACCTTGTCACCGGCGCGCAGGTGCTGATGTGTCTCGGGCCACTGAGCCGCGTGACTGGGCAGCGCCTTCAGATAACGCGTCGGGCCTCGGTAACGCGGTACGGCGTCGCTCATGGGGGGACTGAGGGTCATTGGGCTATCTCCTTGTGGCATCTGCTTGCCTCGTTGAACTCACCGGCCTGTGGCAAGCAAGCGCCTTGCCGCTCCTTGGGGACCATCCTGGGGAATGTGGAATGAGGTCACGGGCACAGGGCGACAAGATTATGACCGTTTGATCACAGAAAGATGACAGACTCGTATCACGCTGATGCGCTGGCCTGCTTCTCTGCTGTCAATGACTCCGCCCATCTCCTGCTCTCCAGCACCCCGCCCGCTCCCGGCACTTCAGTACCCCGCCGGCTGGCCGCCAACTCAGTCCTGCGCGGGCTCGTGACGCTGGCGCACCTTCCACTCGCCAGCCACATGCCGCCATGACCCTGACGGGGTTTGCTCGATGACCACCGGCCGTGCATGGTGCATGCTCAGCCCGGCAATCTGGTCGAAGTCCAGCACGCCCAGCAGATGCGCCGCATGCCGCAGCGCCGCGCCATGGCCGACGACCAGTGTCAGCGTGGCGCCCGATGTGGGGGTTGATGTGGGAGCCGAGGCAGGAGCTGGTGGGGAAGCCGGCAACGAAGCAATGAAGTCGGCCACCCGCTGGCCGGCCTGCATCAGGGATTCAGCCCCTGGCAGCGGCAGGCGAAAGTGGCTGTTGGATTTCCAGTCGGCCGGCAGGAAATCCACGCGCGGGTCATGACGCACCGCTTCGGCGATCTGTGCCGTGGTCAGATTGGCGGCGCTGCCCAGACTGCGCTCCCACAGGGCATCATGTGCCATGAGCGAGAACTCACGCCCTGTCCTGTCACCCATGACCTCGTTCATCACCTGCGCCGTCTGCCAGGCACGCAACAGGCTGGAGGCATGTACCGTGCTGGCCGGTTGCCAGCCATGGGCCTGACACAGCATCAGCACTTCCTCGGCTCCCTCACGCGCCTGGCGCTCACCGCGACGGGTCAAGGGAAACGGCTGCAGCGCGCTCGGGGTATCAATCTGCTGGTGATAGTCGGCATGACGAATCAATGCCACACGTCGGATTGTCGGTTCATCAGTCATCGGCCGTCGCTCTTCCCGTCTTCACTCGGTATTGATTCATGCTAGCGGTCCTCGCCATGCGTCGCCTCGTACGGTGCTAGTGGCTCTAGTGGAACCAGTCTCCCGCGCTCACGTCGCCTGGCGCGACTGATCAAGCCGTGCCAGCAACGCCATGGCGGCGTGCCCCATCTCGTGGTTCTTCAACAGGCTCGGCACGACCTCCGCCGCCACCCAGCGCCGACTGCGATGCGGTTCCTCCCGCTCGCTCTCTTCCTGCTCATGCACGACTCTCACGGCGTGCAGACTGGCCTCGACAGGAGCGCCCCACTTCTCGTAACTGAATTCCAGCGCTGCGTGGTCCAGCGCCTCCGCCTCGATGCCCGCTTCCTCGCGGGCTTCCTTGAGCGCGGACTCAAGCGGACTCAGCCCCGGATCGACAATCCCCTTGGGCAGGCTCCAGTGACGATTGGAGGAAGAACCGATCAGCAGCACCTCCCACTGGGCATCGTCGCCCTCCCCCTGCAGACGACAGGGCAGGACGGCCGATTGGCGGTAGTAATAGGCGGGACGTTCGCGACGCTCCTCACCGGCCGGGAATGGCCAGGGGAAGCCATCCGGCAAGGCACGCACGCGCTGGATCAGCTCCAGACTCATCTGGCCGGAGCGCAGGTCTTCCCAGCGCCCCTCGAAGGTCAGCTTGACCACCGCCGCCGTCGGCAGCAGCTTGGTCTCCTTGGGCGGGCGCGGACGCTTGCCGGTCAGCCAGACCAGCGCATCTTCCAATGCCGGGTTATGGCCGATGATCATCAGTCGCTGCACGCTGTCCGGGCAGGCGCGCACTGTCTTGAGCAGCGGCGCCTCGTTCTCGCAGTAAAGCGCAGGCTTGAGCTCGATCATGTCGACGCCGAGGCCCATCGACTTCACGCACTTTTCCGCCGTGGCGCGCGCGCGAAGGGCCGGCGAGCTCAGGATGGCATCCGGCACCAGCGCCTCCTGGGCAAGCCAGGCTCCCATGCGCTGGGCGCCCCGCTTGCCGCGCTCCTTGAGGGGTCGATGGAAGTCGTCAGCTGCCACTGACCAGTCCGACTTTCCGTGGCGCATCAACAGCAGTTCACGACGCATGTTCAAGCCTCCAGCAAGGGGGTCAGGTGGTTCTCGACCAGCGCGGCGAAGTCCACGCGCCCGGTCACCTCAAGCACGCGGGTTGCCGCCAGGCGCTCCAGATACGGCGCGGGATCAAGGCTTGCGCCATTGGGCACGAAACGGCCATCCCGCTGCTGGTGGAAGGGCCCCGGTGTCTTCATCACCGCGCGTATCAGCGCTTCGCTGCGGCTGACCTCGATCTCGCGCACCTCTAGCGGCGCCTCGCTGCCACGCGTCCAGTTGAGTATCACCATGGCCGCAAGCTCGCCGCTGGCGCGGATACGCCCGGGGCCGTAGACGTCCTCGATGATCAGATCGTGCTTCTCTTCGAGATCCCATAGCGCTTCTTGCGGCATCGCTTCATAGCCTGCGATACGCGCGGGATCCAGCAGCGGGCGCAGACGCGGATTGTGGAGCATGGTACCGGGATTGATGCGTGGCAACTTGGCGACGCCGCGGGCACGCAGCGTTCCCTCCCGCCCCGGCCGGTCCAGGAACAGCCGGTCATTGCTGATGAAGTCGAACTCGGGATTGTCGAGCGCCTTCACCATGGTGGTGGACTTGCCGCCGCCCGAGAAGGCAGCGATGGCCACCGCGCGATCGCCCTTCGACAGCGCCGAGGCGTGACAGATCAAGCCGTCATTCTGCTGCAGATGCGACATGTGCAGATTGAGCAGGAAGTTGATCACCTGGCTTTCATTGTCTTCACAGGGCCCGAACGCCAGGTTGTGGTCGTTGCTGCGCAGAAAGGCCATGCCCGTGCGCACCTTGTGGATCAGGCGCCCGTCGGCCAGGTCGATGATGGCGTCCTTGCGGCGTGTCTTGCCGGGCTCCGGCATCCAATCGACGAAGGCCTCGGGCACGATGCCGAGCCTTGCTGCCGCTGGCGTGTCCTTGAGGGCCGGCGCCTCGAGCACATGCACGAGCCTGGCTCCCCCCGGCACAGTGTCGAGCGCCACGAGGCGCGCGCAATGGCGGAAATATGTCGCCAGACGTTGCAGCAGCCGCGGCATGTCCGTCATCACGCACAGGCGGAAGTCATCCACCTCGAACAACAGCGCCTCGCTCAGGCACTGGCGCGACGGCGTCAGCGCCGTGAAGCAGGCGGCGGCCGTCCACTCTGCAAAGGGCAGCGTGGCAAGGCTGGCCGGGCTGTCACAGGTCGTCGCGTTCATGCCAGACACTCCATCACGTGATCGAGATAGGCGGCTGCCGCATCGACACCGGCACCTTCCAGCGCCCCGCGGAAGCCACCGAAGGCCGAGACTTCGAAGATGATCGGGCCATCGTCGGTCAGCGCGACATCGACGGTGGTGAAGTCGAGCTTGAACGGTGCCTGGGCACGCTGCGCCAGCGCGATCAGCTCCTCAGAGGGCTCGAAGGGCGCGTACTTGCCACCGGCATGGATGGTGGTATTCCAGGCATCGCCCCCACTGACGCGGGCGTAGCTGCACAGATAACGGCCACCGACGAAGACCATGCCGTAATCCTGCCCCGGCAGGTCAAGGCGCTGCTGCAGATACATCATCGGGTGCTCGGCGACGAACTCACGCACGGCAGCTTCCAGCGCGGCATCATCGCCGGTGTTCTCGATGATGCACATGCCCCGTGCCTTGGTGGAGAAAAGCGGCTTGAAGACGGCGGCCTTGAAGCGCTTGACGGCCTCGCAGGCCGCCGTCACGTCTTCGGTGACCAGCGTGGCAGGCATCGGGATATCGGCATTGGCCAGCGTGACGGTGCAGCTCAGGCGGTCGATCAGGCGAATCATGCTCTCCGCGCTGCTGAAGACGCGCACGCCCCTGGCTTCGGCGACACGCAACAGCTCCAGGCGGTCCAGGCTGCCCGGGGAATATTCCGCGCTGATCTTCTTGACGATCAGGGCATCCAGCTCGGTCAGGTCATGACGCACCCCGGCAGAGTCACGGAATTCGAGGCAGTTGCGGGTCAGATTCAGCGAGACGGCCGCCATGTCGATCACGAGACGAAAGCCCGTCCGTGCTTCGATGGCATCCGCCAGCACTTCGGTCGACCACTTGCCGGGAATACCCACGACGCCAATCTTGAAATCAGTCAACGAACAACTCCTCCAGGGGAATACGGTAATCGGCCGGCCGTTCAGGGTCGGCGCCAAGCACATGCTCGAGTATAAAGCGTGCGCGGTTGAACATGCGCCCTGCCAGCCCGGCATCGAGGATGAAACGTGTCGAGGTGGCAAAGGAGCGCGCCAGGCCAAGTGCCAGACGCCATTCAAAGGTGGTATCGCCCTGCTCATGGGCAAAGCGACGCATCTGCTGACCGAAACTCAGGGCCAGCGCCAGAATACGGGCCCGCAGCGCCGCATCCGTCAATTGCAGACGGTAATGGGACACCATGTGCACGGACACGTCCTGCACATAGTCCTGATAGGCCGAGCGGTGAAGATCGATGAAGCGGATGCTCTGCTTCGCCGGATCGAAGAGGATGTTGTCGACATTGAAGTCGCCGTGGATATAGACGGCGAAGGGAGCCTCGAGCGAACGTTCCAGACCTGCGGCCTGCTCGATCAACGCTTCCAGCGAGGGCATCTCGCGCCCACACAGCGAGGCACCGCAGTGGCGAAATTCCGGATGGATCTGATAGACATCACTCAGCCGCTTGAGTAGCTGGCGCATGTGCCCTGCAGTGACCGGCTTGTCGCGGCGGGTGGTGGTCCACACCGAGTGTAGCGTCTCGACCAGCGCCTGCTGGGCGGTACGATTGAGGCGTGACGATTCGTTGATCAACAGATGCTCGAGGGTCATGCCCGGCAGGTGCTCGATCAAGAGTGCCGCGCTGTCGCCCTGCTGATGATGCGAGAGGATGCGGGGGGCGATGCCGGGATAGATGTCGTGCCAGCGCTCGACGCCCTGACGCTCCTCCTCGACCTTGCGCCCCAGGCCATCCTTGAAGATGGCCAGATACTCCGGTGAGGTCAGCGGCAGATCGCCGGTTGGCTTGCGGTCCTTGGATTTGCGGTCCTTGGATTTGCTGCCCTTTGACTCGCTCGCGTCAGTCTTGCGGTCCTTTGACTTGCTGCCCTTTTGCTTGCTGCCCCCTGACTCGCCAGCCTTGCTGCCCTTTTGCTTGTCGTTGGCCGGCCTGCCCTTGTCATTGCCCTTGTCACTGACCTTCTCGACAGCCCTCTCATTGGGCTTCTCGCTAGCAATCCCCGAGATCCGGCTGCCGGAACGTGTCTCGGCCAAAGTGTCGACGCGCATCTCGCCCGCCGTCTGACTGCCATCACCGAGTTCATTGACCAGGTGGGTCAGCGAGGCATAGCGCTCGAAGTTGAGTGACTGACCGAGGGTTGCCGAGATGATCGCCTCACCCAGCTGCCCCAGCACCTCGCCCATCTGGCTGATTTCCCGAGCCACGAACAGCAGATGTGTCAGGTCTTCGGCGGGAGCGCGCTTCTTCTTGAGCTGGCCGGTGAGTGCCCGGATGCGACCTTCACTGTCCCGCTTCAGCTTCTCGCGACTGCGCGCGAGCTTCAGGGCCAGGGACAGGGAGCCGTTCTCCAGAGACATCTCGCTGCGCAGAATGCCGCGACGCACACGGCGCAGCGACTTGACCAGCACGACATCATCGACCAGCTGGACATCATCGACGCGAATCAGCTGCTCCAGACAACTGCGCGCCAGCTCACTGAGCCGTGCCAGACCACTGGCGACCTCGACCAGGCTCTGATGGAAGCGGGCCCGCGCGTGCGAGCGCTTGTGGTTTCGGGCTTCAGGGCATGCCTGTTCGATACGCTGGCAGAGGTTCTCGGCGTACCCCTGGCGCTCCAGCAGCTTGCGCGCCATGGCCGCCGTCGGCGCGGACACGAACGCCTGCAGCCAGCCATATTGGCTATCCACTTCCGAACACAGAAATCGAAGGTTGTCGCGCGTGCTTTCAGGCCAGGCCTGATCCATGCCATCTCTCCATCCACTGGGGAATCATCCCAATATCCCAGTATTCCAAGCAAAGATGACAATCAGCGACACACGCTGGATCAATCATCTATTTCGCTCACGACCGACCAGAAACATTCTCCTTCAATGAATTCCACCCTCCAGACGCTTCCCACTAGACGTATCGCTTATAGCTGGGCAAGACCGGATTCGGCGACAGTAGCGCAAGGGACCAAATCAGCCTCGCGCTACTCACCACAGATGGAGTTCGGAATGACCATTACCTGCATCAATGATCTGCAACGCCTGGCGAAACGCCGCGTGCCGAAGATGTTCTACGACTATGCCGATTCCGGCTCGTGGACGGAGTCCACCTATCGGGCCAACGAGGCCGACTTCGCCGCGATCGGACTGCGCCAACGGGTGATGGTCGACATGGACAATCGCACTCTGCGCACGAAGATGCTCGGCGAGGAGGTGGCCATGCCGGTGGCGATCGCGCCGACTGGCCTGACCGGCATGCAGCATGCCGATGGCGAGATGCTGGCCGCGCGCGCAGCGAGTGACTTCGGTATTCCCTTCACGCTCTCGACCATGAGCATCTGCTCCATCGAGGACGTCGCGTCCGTCAGCTCACGGCCCTTCTGGTTCCAGCTTTACGTGATGCGTGACAAGGATTATATCGGGCGGCTGATCGATCGCGCCAAGGCAGCGGAGTGTTCCGCGCTGGTACTCACCGCTGACCTGCAGATCATCGGCCAGCGCCACAAGGACCTGATCAATGGCCTTAGCGTGCCCCCTCGCCCCACCGTGGCGACCGTGATCGATCTGGCCACCAAGTGGCGCTGGTGTGCCGGCATGCTCAAGACGAAGCGCCATACCTTCGGCAATATCGCCGGACATGTGAAGGATGCTGGTAACCTTAGCTCCCTCTCGAAATGGACCGCCAGCCAATTCGATCCCAGCCTGAGCTGGGACGACATCAAGTGGATCAAGGACCGCTGGGGCGGCAAGCTGATCATCAAGGGCATCATGGAGCCGGAAGATGCCGAGTTGGCCGTGCAGGCGGGCGCCGATGCGGTGATCGTCTCCAATCACGGCGGACGTCAGCTGGATGGTGCCGCCTCCTCCATCTCCGCCCTACCGGACATTCTCGCAGCAGTCGGCGACAGGGCAGAGGTCCACATGGACGGCGGCATCCGCTCCGGACAGGATGTGCTCAAGGCGGTGGCGATGGGTGCCCAGGGCGTCTATCTGGGGCGCGCCTTCCTCTATGGTCTCGGCGCCATGGGCGAAAAAGGCGTGACCAAGTCCCTGGAGATCATACACAAGGAACTCGACACCACGCTGGCCCTGTGCGGACTACGTGATATCCACGACGTGGACACGCGAATTCTCAGGCCCGGCACCTATCCACTGGCCAGCTCGCAGAGTGGAGCCGAAGCAGCGCGAGAATCACGCCGCAGGGTGCCTCATGACCCGCTGGGCACGACCTCCTGAACACGACCTCCTGAACACGACGGCGGAGCAATGACGCCCTGAAAAGCACAAGGCCGACATGCACCAGTGGAATCCACCACGGCACATGTCGGCCTGTCATCACTGGGCGGCGAATCTCTTAAGGCTCACTCAAGAGTCACTCAAGACCCGCTCAAGGCACACTCAAGATCCGCTCAAGACTCAGTGCACCTTGAGACGCGGCCCCATACTTCGGCGTAGTACGTCACTGACCACCTCGGCGGAGCCCTTCAACGGCCCCAGCAGCAGGAACTGGTGCTGGCGCTGCAGCCCTTGATAGGCGGCGCGCGCAAAGCGTCCTCTCACCTGCAGATCATCATTGCCCTTGCTGCCTTGGGCATTGCCAAGCTTGTCACTCAACTTGCCGCTGAGCTCACCGACGCTGCCGGCGCTGGAGAGTGACAGCAAGGTACCGCGGTCCTTGAACTCGAAGGCCTGAGCCGGCTCACCCTGCTGGCGACGCGGCAGTTCATCGGCGAGAAACTCGGCCTGCTCGCTGGCCACCTGAGCGGTGGGCGGCAGCGGTGCCTCATCGATGTTGGCACAATCGCCCAGCGCGAAGATGCTGTCGTGGCCGAGACATTGAAGCCCGGGGGTCACCGTGAATTGACGCTTCTTGTTGCTTTCCAGGGCATCGATTTCCTCGACGATGGCAGGCCCGACACGCCCTGCCGCCCAGACCACCAGATCCGCGCCCCGCGTCACCGACTCATCGCCTTCACTGATCTCGACACTGCCGGAGGACACCTTGGCGACCTGACGAGACAGTTCGATCTTGATGCCCTGCTCCTCGAGTCGCTGATGGATCGACTCGCGCAGTTCCTGTGTGACACCGGGCATGAAGGTCTCGGTGGCCTCGAGAATCGTGATCTCGACCTTCGCGCCCTTGGGTGCAGGGGCGTCATGCATGCCACGCGCCTCATGCAGGTAGGCGGCCAGTTCGACACCGGTGGCACCGGAGCCGACGATCACCACCTGATACGGCCGCCCCGGGGACTCCTTGGCACTATCTTGCGTGCCTCCCTCAGCGCCAACCTGAGCGCCGCCCTGGGTGGCTGACACGCCAGCATCGCCTGTAGGTGCTGTTTCCATCGCCACATGGTTGGCCAGCAGGCCACGCGAGAACTGCTGGGCGATGCGCTCGGCGTCGTCAGGGGAATCCAGCAGGCAGGCATGCTCCAGCACACCCTCGACCCCCATGTCCGGCGTCACACCGCCCAGGGCCAGCACCAGCTGACGATAGCCCCTGACGCGCGCCGGCACCTCGGCGCTCGCGTGATCTTCCCTGCCCGGGATCGCGGCCAGGGTGATCTGGCGCTGTTCAGGCTCCACGCTCGCGAGTGTGCCGCACTCATAGCGGAACCCCCACTGCTCGGCCAGACCGGCATACCCCAGCTCATCGACCTGACGCCGCCCGAGGCCCGCCGCGATCTCATGCAGTCGTGGCTTCCAAACGTGACTGGTGTCACGGTCTATCAGCAAGATGTCCTTGTGGCCTGCCTTGGCAAGGCGAACCGCCAGCTCCAGTCCGCCGGCACCGCCACCGACGATGACGATATCGGCGTCGCGCGTTCGCTGAGGATCATGCGTTTCCATAGGGGCCTCCTTTAGCGGGGTCGAATATGGAAACCTTATGTCAGACCAGATGCTTTTCAAGACTGACACGCATGACTTCGCCAATGCGCTGCCTTTGATGCGACGCATCATCGGCGTGATCGCCTGCGCAACGCTTGAGGCCACCTTGGGGTTTGACAGCGCTCGAGTCCGCGACTAAAGCTTATTTATACGAATAAATATAACTGACTCGCTGCCGCTCAGGACATCGCATGCCGACATCGCCTTCCCCCCTGGACACTTCACGCGCCAGCACCAGTGCCAACGCCTCCGGCGCCCACCTGCCCAAGCGGCAGAAGCTGGCCGAGCTGATCAGTGATGATCTGAGGCGCAGCATCGTGCGCGATGGGTTGAGCGAAGGCGACCGGCTGCCCAACGAGAAGGCGCTGATGGCCCAGTACGGCTGCGCCAAGGGCACGCTGCGCGAAGCCCTCAAGATTCTCGAGGTCGAGGGCTTGATCACCCTGAAGACGGGGCCCAATGGCGGCGCCGTGCTCAATGCGCCGAGCATGGAGCCGGCCAGCCGCATGCTGAGGAGCTTCCTGCATTTCAAGACGCTCAATGGTGCCCAGGTCTATCAGTTACGCCGACTGCTGGAAGTCGAGATGGCGGTCTCGGTGGTGGGCCTGCTCAGCGAAGAGGACCTGGTGGCGCTCGAAAACAATGTCCATGACTGCAGTTGCCACCAGCCACAGGAAGAGGACCAGCGGCGCCAGCGCTTCCTGGAAATCGAATTCCACCAGGTACTGGCCCGCGCCTGCCCCAACCCGCTGCTCAGCTTCATGTGCCAGTTCCTCAACGACATGCTGCATGAGCTGGTCGTCATCAAGAAGGCCTACCTGCCGGAGCGCAAGCAGTTCGATCAGGCCAATCAGCATTACCACTCGGGCCTGATCACGGCGTTTCGCCACGAGGACCATGAGCAGGTCAGACAGCTCATGACAGAACACATGCAGGATGCCGAGCACCACATGACGGCACTCGAGGTGGAAATGGCCGACCAGTTGCTCGTCACCCCCGCGCAACTGATGGCCGACAGCAGAACCTGACCCGAAGCCGCAGCCGAAGCCTGGACCGAAACAAGAGCAGGACCGAGAGCGGAGCCGATACAAGAGCGGAACCGAGACCGGAAGCACAACAACAATATCCAAGAGAGGATGAAGCCGATGACCACTGCCCAGATGGACACATCGCCCGCGAATACCCTGAGCGAGCTGCGTACCGACAGCGATCGCCTGTGGCAATCACTGATGACCCTGGCTGAGCTGGGCGCCACGCCCAAGGGCGGCGTCAACCGCCAGGCGCTGACCGAGCTGGACCGCCAGGCACGCGACCTCTTCATTCAATGGTGCAAGGCCGAGGGCTGCACGATCCGTATCGATGCCATCGGCAACATCTTCGCGCGTCGCGCCGGCACCGACCCGGACGCGCCGGCGGTGATGACCGGCAGCCACATCGACACCCAGCCGACCGGCGGCAAGTTCGATGGCTGCTTCGGGGTGATGGCCGGGCTTGAGGTCCTGCGCAGCCTCAACCAGCACGACATCAAGACCCGCTGCCCGGTGGAAGTGGTGGTCTGGACCAATGAAGAAGGCTGTCGCTTCGCGCCCTGCATGATGGGGTCCGGCGTGCATACCGGCCAGTTGTCACTGCATGAGATGCTCGCCCAGAAGGACAGCGACGGCGTGACCGCCGGTGAGGCACTGGATTCCATCGGCTATCGCGGCAGTGATGAGATCCCCCGCGAGAACGTACGCGCCTTCTTCGAGAGCCACATCGAGCAGGGCCCGATTCTGGAAGATGAAGAGACCACCATCGGCGTGGTGATGGGCGCGCTGGGCCAGCGCTGGTTCGATCTGACCCTGACCGGTCAGGAGGCGCACGCGGGCCCCACGCCCATGTCACTGCGCCAGGACGCCATGCTTGGCGCGGCCGAGATCACCGTCGCCGTCAATCGCATCGCCATCGATCACGCGCCGCACGGTCGCGGTACCGTGGGTGTGATGCAGGTCCACCCGGGCTCGCGCAACGTCATCCCCGGGCAGGTCAACATGACCATCGACCTGCGCTCGCTGGAACCCGACTCCCTCACCGCAATGGTCGCGGAGCTGAAAGAAGTCGTCGAAGCCGTCAGTCAGCGGCATCGTCTGACCTACGAGCTCACCCCCACCGCCGACTTCGTGCCGGAACACTTCGCCGACAACTGCGTGAACGCGGTGCGCAACGCCGCCAGCCAGCTCGGCTACTCGCATCTCGACATCGTCAGCGGCGCCGGCCACGACGCCATCTTCATGGGCCGTATCGCTCCCGCCGGCATGATCTTCGTCCCCTGCGAAGGCGGCATCAGCCACAACGAGATCGAGAACGCCGCGCCCAAGGACCTGCACGCCGGCTGCAACGTGCTCTTCCATGCGATGCTCGATCAGGCCGAGATCGTCAGCTGAGGAGAAATTTCCCTCCCACAGATGACAAGACGCCCCGCTCGATAGGTCATCGAGCGGGGCGTCTTGTGTCTGGCGCTGTGCATAGCCAATCCGTGCGACCCGCCATGAGCCGCTATTGCAGAGACCGCTTCCAGAGACTCTCGATGCTGTCCATCTCCGCCGGCCCGAACAGCGCCTCGGGTTCGCCGCGGTACCAGGCCCAGAGCTGATCACCGAAATCGAAGTGCCACCATTCGCTGGGCAGATTGGTGAACCCGGCCTCGGTCATGACGTGATAGAGCAGACGCCGGTTGTCGCGTGCCTCGGCCTGGGGCGTATCGCCGGCAGGCGGATGGCGCTCGAAATGATCGGCGTGGGACTCGGGTGTCGCCTCGTCGAACAGCGTCCCCATCTCGAGCAGCAAGCCGTCGGCGTCACACAGGGTGACATCGACGGCGCCACCGGTGAGATGCGGACTCGGCGCGTCCGGGTCACGGCTGGGCAGCGAGACGAATTCGCGCGTACGCGCCAGCAGCTGCTCCTCATCAAGCTCGGGGTCATGCGTCTTGAGCGACTGAGATAGCGTCTCGAACAGATACTGCTGCACCCGCCAGGGTCGCCAGCCATCCATCACCACCAACGACAGCCCTTGCGGCAAGGCGCGCGCGGCCTGCAACAGGCGCTGATACACCGCGCGCCGCACGAGACATTCATTGACCGCCCCGGGGATACCGAGGCGCGCGTAGGCAGGATAGACCTTCAGACATGACGGCCCGAGGCTGGTCGGCACCAGAGTACTGTCACAACCCTTGACGGGAATTCGGGTGACCTGCGTCCAGTCCGGCTCGTCATGACTCGGGATGGGGGGAATTGGGCGATTCAATGTTGACGTCATGAGTTGTTATCCAGACAGGGTCGGCAACCACAGGGTAAGAGGCGGGAAGATGATCAGCATCAGCAGCACCGCGACCGCCAACAGCACGAACGGCCAGATGGTGCGAAACAGCGAGGTGATCTCGAGCTTGCTGACCGCGGCGGCCACGAACACGCAGGCGCCCATCGGCGGCGTGATCAGCGCGATGGTGATATTGAGCGTGATGATGACCCCCAGGTGCACGGGGTCGATGCCGGCGGCCATGGCCACGGGCACGAAGATCGGCGTCAGCAGCATCAAGGCCGAGACTTCCTCCATGAACATGCCGGTGACGAAGGTGATGGCGCTGAGCAGCAGCAGGATCAGGATCGGGCTGTCGATATAGGGTGTCAGCAATGCCACGAACTGATTGGGCACCTGGGCATAGGACAGCAGCCAGCTGACGATGGACGACACCGCCATGATCACGAAGATGGCGCTGGTCAGGCGCGCCGTGTCCTTGATGGCACCCCACACATCGACAAGCTTGAGCGGCCCCTGGCACAAGCCGCAGAGCAGGACATAGGCCACGATCAAGGCGCCGGATTCGGTCGGGGTCACGATGCCCAGCACGATACCGGAGACGATGATTACCGGTGCCACCAGCGCAGGCAGTGCCCCGATGACCGCCGCGATCACTTCGCGAC
>ERZ1673962.124-NODE-124-length-63833-cov-33.404309_pt1 | contig 63833 bp, 51 predicted proteins | sample MGYA00580188_ERZ1673962 | MGnify/ENA primary metagenome ERZ1673962 (study PRJEB41334, sample SAMN05608104) | rock metagenome | biome: terrestrial subsurface; feature: shale formation; material: shale | place: USA: Pennsylvania ... | reverse complement strand
TAAGAACATACCCAAGACAATTTATTAAAAATTAGTTTTTACACAGTCTGGGCACTCAGCCGACAGTCAATATAGATGGTTTAACTTACAGTACAAATCAGTTATTTATATCGCTAACGGGTAAATTGGGCTGTTTCTGGTAAATTCATTATTTTTGTCGGATGGCGAGGCTCCGCCACTTGTCCAACCTACATTAAAAGGTAGGTTGGTTAAGCCGAAGGCGCCACCCAACAGATTTTCAGATACACGCCTTTAAAATCCGCTTATGGCACTCTCTAGCCACTCGACAACATTAAATATTGAGAATTATTGGCAAGGTATTTTACTTTGTCGGATGGCGCTTCGCTTATCAGACCTACGCGAGCACTTATCTGCCGAGAATAGTTATATCACTCCCATCTACACTCGCGCATATTCACTTTATTATTGTCAAAATTAACACCTTCTAATAACAGCTTTTGTCGTTGTTCTTGGTATTTATCACTCCCTTCGGGAAATGATATTTTACCTTGGCTATTAACCACTCGATGCCACGGGACCGCCGAATCTTTTGGCATCCCTTTTAATAAACGACCTACCAATCTAGCATTATTAGGATACCCTGCAAGCGCCGCTACTTGACCATAACTGGCAACACATCCTGAGGGTATACTCGCAATAATAGTATAAATTACCGTTTCTTTATTAACGTCCATTATTGTTTAAGTACTCCTGACTGAGTAATTCAAATTGCTGCCAAATTTTACGGGCAACAGGACCATGGTGCATAGCATGTTGACGAAAAGCACGAATTTGCGCGCTAAACTGATGCTCTCTGTCTGTTACTATTATTTGCTGTAATGAGCCCGCGGCAATTTCTTTTTTACAGTGGCCTAAGCTCATCATTGCCCATCCTGCACCTGACAATAAAAACGACTTTAGGGTAGATATGTCATCTATTTTCATCACCGCAGCCCCTTTAGAATAAGACAGCCTGTCGCTGTCTATGCTCAAGCCACTTTCAAACATCGCTAAACACGGGTAAAGCTGTAACTCATCGTAGGTAAGCTGCTTAGGTAAAATCCCTTTTGCGCCAACAATACCTATATCGAGCTTGCCTATCGGTAAGCTTTCTAAATCGCCGGTGGCATGAAATAAATCAAACCATGGGCCAATCCCAAGCTCGGCTTGGCCGGTATTCACTTGCTCTAAAGATACAAACCGTTTACCACTGGTTAAACGAAATTCTGTACTAGAAAAATGCTTAAAAGTATTACTTATGATCTCGTTATAACTTTGCATATGACAAATTTGCTCATAGCAAACTCTATATTGCGCTTCATTCCCCAACGCCAGCTCGGTTGCAAGCTGTGTAAGCTGCTCATTCGCGTTTAAAAGCTGTTTAGCTTCACGATGAAAAATACGTCCTTTTTCGGTAAGTTGTAATCGGTATTTAGAACGGTCGAGTAGATCAAAACCTAATTTCGCCTCTAAGTTTTTAATCGCCAGTGTCAATGCAGGCTGAGTTTTATGTAACTTTAATGCAGCGCCACTTAAGCTCGCACTTTGCACAATAGCATCTAAAATTTGTAATTGGTTAAGTTTCATAGCCAGCCCAGCACATTATAAGTAAAACTTATTGAGTTTCTAAAATTTAATGAATTTTATTTTATATGTTTGCAGCGTATGCTGCACTGACTTATTTAGCCTTTTTTTATCATGGAGATATAATGCCACTGTTTCGCTTATGTTTACTATCTGCAACATTACTAAGTTTAATAGGCTGCTCGGAGCCCGAGAAAATAGTTAAAGAAGAGCCGATTCGCCCTGTTAAATTATTTAGTATTGGCCATGATTCGCAAACAAACATACGCAGTTTTCCTGCGGAAGTCGTTGCAAACCAGGGCTCGTACCTGGCTTTTAGGGTCAATGGTGAGTTGGTTGAATTTCCTGTATTAGCCGGTGAGCAGGTAAAAAAAGGGCAACTATTGGCGAAATTAGACCCTGAAGATTTTCAATTACAATATAATGAGCGTAAAGCGCGCTATGAACTGGCTAAGTCGCAGCTAAAACGTATTAAACAACTATTTGATAAAAATATCACCAGTCAATCCGAGCTTGATCAAGCGGTTGCCAATGAACAAGTCGCTGAGTCAGCGTTTAAAATTGCAGAAACAAATTTAGAGTACAGTGAACTTCGTGCTCCTTTTGCTGGCATAGTAGCCAAAGTGTTTGTAAAAAACTTTGAAAGTATTCAAGCAAAACAAAATGTTTTGCGCTTAGAAACCCGCGATTTTATGGATGTAGCAATACAGGTTCCTGAAAAAATCGTGGCACGTATTCAAAAAGATACCCAATATCAACCTATGGTTGAATTTGATGGCTATCACGACAAGCAATACAAACTCACGCTTAAAGAATGGGATACCCAAGCCGATCCTGCAACACTCACCTATAAAGTGGTGTTTTCATTACCGGTGCCAGAAGATTTTAACTTACTTGCGGGTATGTCGGGACAAGTGATGATAGATTTGAGCAAAGTTACACGCTCACAAACCCCCTACACTATTTTACCTATTGAGTCGGTATTTTCAGATCCTAATAAAAGCCTAAGCGATAATGCCTATGTGTGGGTTTTTAATCAGCAAACTGGCACTGTGCATAAACAAGCAGTACAAGTGGGCCAATTGCATCACGACACTATTGAAGTTCTTAGCGGCGTAAAAGAAGGCCAACAAATTGTCTCTGCTGGTGTTCACTCTTTACAAGAGGGCATGTCTGTTCGTCCTTGGAATAAAGAGCGAGGCTTATAATTATGGGCTTTGCGCAACTATCTATTGAGAAAAAAGTCATTAGCTGGATGTTTACGCTGTTGCTGTTAATTGGCGGCAGTGTATCTTATTTTGATTTAGGCCAGCTGGAAGATCCTGAATTCACTTTAAAAAAAGCCATGGTGATCACTTTATATCCAGGTGCCTCTCCACAGCAAGTCGAAGAAGAAGTGACATTTCCGATTGAAAATGCCATTCAACAGCTCCCCTATGTTGATTATGTCACCTCTATTTCATCCAATGGTAAATCACAAATTACCGTAGAAATGAAAAGCACCTATCGTAAACAGGAGCTAAGACAAATATGGGATGAAATGCGTCGTAAAATAAACGACCTTAGCCCGTCGCTACCAAGTGGTGTTTACCCCAGTAATGTGATTGATGATTTTGCCGATGTTTACGGCGTTATGTTTGCCGTCACGGGCGATGGCTACTCGTATGATGAATTAAAAGACTATGTTGATTATTTAAAACGTGAACTTGTTTTAGTCAAAGGAGTGAGCAAAGTTACAATTGCGGGCCAACAGCAGCCACAAGTAATGGTTGAGGTATCGACGCAAAAGCTTGCCCAACTCGGTATTGCGCCTAGTCATATTTATGATTTACTGCAATCACAAAACACCGTATCTAACGCTGGACGTATTCGCGTGGGTGATGAGTCTATTCGCTTGCACCCTACTGGTGAATTTAAAGATGTAAAAGAACTTGAAACCTTATTAATTTCAAAGCCTGGTGCCAGCGAACTCATTTATCTAGGCGATGTTGCAAAGGTTTACCGTGAATATGCTGAAGTACCGACTAATGTGATTCATTACAATCAACAACATGCTCTGCTTATTGGTGTGTCGTTTATGTCTGGGGTTAATGTTGTTGATGTGGGTAAACACATAGATGAGCACTTAGCATCTCTTGAGTATCAACGCCCGCATGGTATTGATATTAGCTCAGTGTATAACCAACCTAAAGAAGTAGAGCAGTCGGTAGATGGCTTTATTGTTAGTTTAATAGAGGCCATTGCAATAGTTATTGTAGTACTACTTATTTTTATGGGCTTTAAAAGTGGGGTTTTAATCGGCGGTATATTATTACTGACCGTATTAGGCACCTTTATATTTATGAAGCTGTTTGCGATTGACTTACAACGTATATCATTAGGTGCGCTAATTATTGCACTAGGTATGCTGGTCGATAATGCCATTGTTGTGACCGAAGGTATTCTCATCAACCTCAAGCGCGGACAAACAAAGCTTAAAGCGGCAATTAATATTGTCGATCAAACTAAGTGGCCACTACTTGGCGCAACAGTTATTGCCATAACCGCTTTCGCACCGATTGGTTTAAGCTCAGATGCCAGTGGTGAATTTGCTGGTAGCTTATTTTGGGTGCTGTTTATTTCTTTGCTCTTGAGCTGGATCACCGCAATTACGCTCACGCCGTTTTTTGCCCACTTGATGTTTAAAGAAACCGAATTTAAACACGAACATAATCAAGAACATGAAGACCCTTATCAAGGCATCATATTCAATGGTTATAAAGCGACATTAAATTTAGCTATGCGCTTTAGAAAAACAACCTTAGTCCTTATGGTTGCTCTTTTATGCAGCGCTGTAGTGGGGTTTGGTGCTGTGAAGCAATCATTTTTTCCAGCCTCGAATACCCCGATGTTTTATGTCGATTACTGGCAAGATCAAGGCGCTGATATTCGCGCAACCCTTGAGGGCATTAAGCAGCTAGAAGCTTATTTACAAAAGAATGAACTGGTCACAGAAATTACCAGTACGGTTGGCCAAGGTGCGCCGCGTTTTATGCTGACCTACGCGCCTGAAAAATCCTACCCTGCTTATGGGCAGTTAATTATTCGAGTCACCAACCGCGATGCGGTCGCTAAAGTAATGCAAAAGGTACGCGATTACGCACAGCAACATCCGCTGTCAGCAAAGCTAAAAGTAAAACCAATGGAAATTGGTCCGTCAACCGATGCTAAAATAGAGGCGCGGTTCTCAGGCCCCGATCCGGTGATATTAAGACAGCTATCATCACAGGCTAAAGAGATTATCGCCAAAGACGACGGTGCCTTTAACATTCGAGATGATTGGCGTGCACGCACTAAAATGATTCGTCCGCAATTTAATGAACAAAAAGCGCGCCGTTTGGGGATCACCAAATTTGATCTTGACCAAGTTCTGTTAACGAGCCTGTCGGGTAAGCAAGTGGGTGTGTATCGTGATGGTACACAATTATTGCCTATTATTGCCCGCTCACCGGCCAGCGAGCGCTTAAATGTAGACAGTGTTCACGATTTACAAATTTATAGCCCTGTTTTACGCGTGTTTGTGCCGGTTACCCAAGTGGTTGATGAATTTATTGTTGAGTGGGAAGACAGCTTAATTATGCGTCGCGATCGTAAACGCACCATTACTGTGATGGCAGATCATGATGTTTTGGGTGATGAAACACCTGCAAAATTATTTGCTCGGGTTCGCGCTGAGGTTGAAGCAATTGATTTACCTCGTGGCTATGAAATGCAATGGGGCGGCGAGTTCGAATCATCAAGCAAAGCGAAAAAGGCTATTTTTGGCTCGTTACCACTGGGCTATTTAGCAATGTTTGCAGTAACAGTATTACTGTTTAACTCAGTGAAAAAACCTTTGGTTATTTGGGCAACTGTACCGCTGGCTATTATTGGTGTTAGTGCAGGCTTATTAGTGATGAATGCACCGTTTAGCTTTATGGCGCTACTAGGATTATTAAGCTTAAGCGGCATGCTAATTAAAAACGGCATTGTACTGGTTGATCAAATAAACTTAGAACTGAGTGAAGGTAAATCGCCATATCAAGCAGTGTTTGACTCAGGCATAAGCCGTGTACGCCCTGTAGCCATGGCCGCTATCACGACAATACTTGGCATGATCCCATTACTATTCGATGTATTTTTTCAGTCGATGGCGGTCACCATTATGTTTGGCTTAGGGTTTGCGACCATACTGACGCTAATTGTAGTACCGGTTTTATACACTGTGGTATTTAGGATTGATTACCCCAAACAGTAGGCTAACAAAAACGCAGCTAAGGCTGCGTTTTTATTTGCTTTTTTACACAAGCTTAATTACTTTTTTAAGCTTAACGTGCCACTGCTGCGGGTTTTGTTTCCTGTGGCAGTATTTGCTTTGTGAGTATTTGATTTACCCACATAAGTAGTAGAGCGTTTTTGGTAAGGGGTATTTCGACTATTTTTTTTAGCGTGCTTTTGTTGCTCGTCATTATTTTCACGACGTAGTTTCCCGCCCTGAAAATCACGCTTATGAGCAGATTTAGCGCCACTATTTTTAGCTTGTTCAGTGTAATTGCGCTGTTCAGTATCATCATAAAGTGAGTGTTCTTGCGTTTTACCTGAATCAGCAATTGAGTCGTTAATGACCGCCATTTCAGCGTCGCTTAAATGTCGCCACTGCCCTACTTTTAAGCCTTTGAGGGTTACGTTCATAATGCGCACACGTTTTAGTGTAACTACTTCGTAGCCTAAGTATTCACACATACGGCGAATTTGACGGTTTAAGCCTTGGGTTAAAATAATGCTAAATTGCTGCGCACCAGTCTGAGTAACTTTACACTTTTTAGTCACGGTATCTAAAATAGGAATACCGTTCGCCATTTTATTTACAAACTGACGATTAAGTGGTTTGTCTACAGTAACCACATATTCTTTTTCGTGGTTATTGCCAGCTCGCAAAATTTTATTAACGATATCGCCTTCATTTGTTAAAAAAATCAGCCCTTCTGAGGGTCTGTCTAAACGACCAATCGGAAATATACGTTCAGGATAATTAACGGCTTTAACTATATTACTTTGAATTTTACGCTCTGTGGTACAGGTAATGCCCACAGGCTTATTATAAGCAATATACACACGTTTAGGTGGTGCTTTTAATGGTTTACCATCAACCAAAACTACATCTGATTGGGCAACTTTAACACCCATTTCTGGTAATTTGCCATTAACGGTAACACGACCTTGCTCAATATATTTATCGGCTTCGCGGCGAGAGCAAAACCCGGTTTCACTAATAAATTTATTTAAACGCTTCAAGTCTGTCATCAGGCAAATCTTCTTAAATATAAAGGCGCATAGTTTAAACTACTCAAGCTATTTTTTCGCGGTTAATTTTCGCTAATTTACGCCATAGGTATTCAAGCGGGCCTTGCTTAAAATACCGGCTATAAATAGCTGTAAATATAAGCTGTACAATCACTAAGCTAATGGCTAGCAGCCAATAATCGAGTCGATTAAAATTAAGCGTCCACTGCGGAAAAAACACTTTAAACAATAATAACTGCATAATGGTTTGGCTTATGTATAAAGTAAACGCTAAGCGTCCAACTTGTTGGATAAGCCCCCCTATGTGGGCGCTGTTGTCACAAAGTTTAACGATTAAATGAATATAAAGCAGTGCAACACATAAGGCAGCAAGTTCATTAACAGGCTCTTGTAAGGCATAACCAATACCTTGATTGTATGGCACTAACATTAACCTTAAGCTAATAAATAACGCACTTAATATAATAAGCTTAATAAGCAGCGCCTTACTAAGCCCTTTACTAAACACACCGTATTTGTAAGCCAAAATACCAATTAGCATAAACCCAGCACTAGCCCACAATAATAAAATTGGCACAGCAAGCAACATATAGGCGCTCATTGCTATATTTTGGCCAAAGTGAGCACCGATGCTTTGGTAGTAACTAGTGTATATTTCGTAGTACTCGGGGGAATCTCTGTATAATGGCGCCTCATTAAGTCCTAACATAAATATGGCAATGGTCATTAAAGAAATAAAAGTAAAAAAAGCTGCTTTGTTTTTAAGTTCTTCATTAGTGCAATCTAAATAGCGCAATATAAATAAACCTGACACCCCATATAAAAACAAAATGTCGCCCGCCCACAATAAAAAACCATGTATTAAGCCAAACACAATTAGCCAATGTAATCGTTTTTTTAGTGGCTCAGTGCATTGGTATCGCTGATACTGAATATAAAGACCCGCACCAAACAGTAAAGTGAATAAAGTGCGAAACCGCCCTTCAACAAATATAAGGCTTAGTATGTTTAGAAACTGATCACTAGGTGGTGGTGTTGTGAGTGGCGTGTAATTAAGCTCGAAAATAGCGAAGGAAAAACAGTTAATAAATACCAGACCAAGTACGGCTATACCCCTTATAAAGTCCATATTATAATTGCGCAAAGCATGAATTCCCTAAATATTATCTTTATGGCTATCGGCCCATTGTACCGCTTGTTTGTATAATTTTGGTAAAAAAGCACTGTCTAAATTAATCAGTAATACCGCTTTCTCAAGCGCCCACCAGCTTCCTGTTTCGTAGGCTTTTACTGTTTCAAGGATATAATATAAGTTATTTTTTTCACCAGTTAAAGCTGCTTTTATATCTTCCGGGAATGGAAGTTTATCAACCAGCAAGTCCATTGGCTTGTCTAAAATAGCATCGAGCAGTGAAAAAAGCCCCGTTAAAAATGCTTCACTTTGAACCTGCTTAGCAACTTTAGCGGCTATTAATTCACAAAACCGTGCGCGAATAACGCACATCTGCATGAGCTCTATAGGCTTAGAGCGTGCTGTATGGGCACTGACAATTAAACTAACAAACTTTTTTAAACGTGCTTGGCCGAGGTAAACTAACGCTTGTTTTAACGACGAAATTTGGCTTTGTAGCGGAAACACACCGCTATTTAATAAACGCAGTAACTTGTAGGCCAATGCCGCATCAAGCTCAAATAAACCGGTGATCACTTTAACATCAGGATCTGGCTTCATTACTTCTGAGTAAATGGCGATCACTAGGCCGTAATTATAGTGAATATCTTTTTGTTCTATCATCACTGGGCGCGCAAAATAATAACCTTGAAAATAATCAAAGCCCATTTTACGGGCCAATTTATATTCTTCATCGGTTTCTATTTTTTCGGCTAGTAGTTTAATATTTTTGTACTTTTTAAGCTTATGAACCACCAGCGGAATTTCAGCAAGTGGAGTAAGACGAATATCAAATTTAATTAAGTTGACCAGCTTTAAAAAGCGCTCCCACTGCGGCGTATAAACAAAATCATCCAGAGCTAATTTGTAGTTACTGTGAAATAGTTTGCGACATAGCTCGTAGGTATCGTCGGTGGGCTCTATGGTTTCAAGTAATTCAATAACCACATCTTTACAAGGTAAAAAATCACACAAATCAAGTTTTAACGACTCAGGGCCAATATTGATCAATGCTTTTTTACCCGAGGTAATGTGACGAGTACCTAGGTTAAGCTGGTTTTCCATGATAAGCCTCGCCGTTGCTTGACCATCAGATACACCAGGAAAGCAATTTTCAGGACTATCGCGAAATAGCAGTTCATAAGCAACTACATTTTGATTTCGATTTAGTATTGCTTGCCTTGCCACAAATACAGACACATTACCTACTTTATATTATTTCCACCAGACTAAGTAATTAAAGCGTAAATAAGAACGGATGTCACTGAACTTTATAAATTTTTTTAATATAAGTATGTTATATAATCAGTTACCACACTATCCCAACTAAATCGTGCATCAGCAGCTCGCCTTTTTATTGCTTGCCATTGCTTAGGGTTTGTTTGATATAGGCTAAGTGCCTCAGTTAAACTCTGCAATAGTGCATCAGCTTGTGTACTTAGTGTATCGCCGTTAAAACAAAATCCACTGACATTATGCTCTACGGTATCTTTTAAACCTCCGACACTGTGCACTAAGCAAGGTTGGCCGGCTCGCATTGCGAGCATCTGGCTAATCCCACAGGGCTCAAAAGAACTCGGCATTAAAAATAAATCACCTAATTGATACATTAAATCGCCAACACCTTGCCCATAGCCTTTTAAAAACAAAAAGTTGTTATTACGTGCCATGGCGCAGGTAAAAAGGTGTTCAAGTTTACTATCGCCTGAGCCCAGCACAATTAAACGCCCCTTAAATTGATTAATGATCTGACACACTGAATCAATAGTGAGGTCTTTGCTTTGTTGCTGGCAAAGTAACAATACTTTTTGCTCAGTGAGCCGCCCTACACTTGTTACAAGTGGCCCTTGCTTATCACACGCCATAAATTGCAAAACACGCTGATGGGCAATGTAGTGGCTGCTGTGTAATTGCGCGCTTTTTGCCATCCAACTAAATAAAGTCGATTCTATTTGCTCTAATAGCTGACTATAGGTTGCTTCATGTTCGTCTTGAATTGCGTAATCACAGCCGTTGAGTATGCCAATTAATTTGCCTTGCTCAGCCGCTTGTTGTAAATCTCGTTCAAGTCCTTCGCCACCAAAGAATCCGTGGGCGTCATTACTTGCTATTTGCACTTCTTGGCTATAACTCGGTGAAACCACATGTACTTTGTCGGCTAAATTAATGGCACTGCGCATAGGGTTAAAGCAATGCGGATAACGAGGGTCACATAATCGTTGCCCGTCGTAACTTAACGAGGGAAACCATGCTTCTAAGCTTGAATCATCCCCTTTAAAAGGACGAATTCCCTGCAAAGCTAAATTGTGCACCGTATATACCAAGCGCAGCTTAGCAAGCTTGCCATAACGAGGATTAAATTTAAGTAACACAGCCACACAGGCACTGTGCCAATCATGCAAATGTAAAGTGTTGGGTTGTGTTAATACGCCCTGTATCAGGGCTTCACAAATAGCGGCATTAAACAGTGCAAACTTGGTTGCATCGGTAGCAAATGGTCTATTATCGTTGTCGTTACAATACACACTCAATGATTGACTAAAAAGAGGATGACTTATAACTATTTGCCTCACCCCTTTTTGATTCTGTGTAATTTCAAACAAAGATAAAACGTGGGTCTCTGACTTAAATGCCACACTCACTTCACCAATAAAACAGCGCTCACCTAGTTCAAAACCATAATCAGGAATAACCACATCTACCGTCAGCCCCTGCGCCACTAACGCCTTTGGTACATCACGAATAACATCAGCAACACCACCAACTTTGGCATTAGGTAACGCATCATTCTCTGCAGCAACCATTAATACATGCATTAATTTACTCTTATAGTTTGCTGCAAGGCTTTCGCCTTGCTCTTTTAATTATTATTTATTAACGATGTGACTTATTGTCTAACTTCATCAGCATATCGCGGGTGACCAATACAATCCCTTTTTTTGATACCCGAAATCCATTGGCTTCATCGGTTTTACGATCAAAACCAATCTCTAATCCAGGTGGGATCTCACAACTTCTATCTATAATTGCTCGCTTAATTTTACACCTTCGATTTACAATAGCACCGGGTAAAATGACCGACTCCTCAATGGTACAATATGAACGAATATGGACATTAGAAAATAATAATGATTTTCTCACTAAAGAGCCGGAAACAATACACCCACCCGACACCGTTGAGTCAACCGCCATCCCTCGGCGATCATCATCATCAAAAATAAATTTGGCAGGAGGAAGCTGCTCTTGGTAAGTCCAAATTGGCCAAGTAGGATCGTACAAATCCAGTTGAGGCTCTGGCATAACCAGTTCCATATTTGCTTCCCAAAACGAATCTAGAGTTCCCACATCGCGCCAATAGGGTTGTCCTACCTGTGCGGGATCTCTAAACGGGTAGGCAAACACATTATGCTCTTCAATAATGGCAGGAATTATATCATGGCCAAAATCACGCCCTGAGCCCTCTGTTTGCGCATCTTTTTGTAGCTGCTCAAATAAAAACTCAGTATTAAATACATAATTTCCCATTGATGCTAAACAGGTGCCTAGTTTACCAGGCACTGAGCTGGGCTCGGCAGGTTTTTCGTCAAACCGACGTACACGACTTTCTTCATCAACCGTCATCACACCAAAGGTACCCGCAGCTTCTTCAACCGGTACTTCTAAACAGCATACCGTCATGTCGGCGCCATTTTCTACATGCTTTGCCAACAGCCCGCCATAATCCATACGATACACATGATCGCCAGATAAAATCATCACATATTTAGGTAACTCATGGCGAATAATATCCATATTTTGAAATACCGCATCGGCAGTACCGCAATACCATTCATCACCATGGCGCTGTGACGCAGGTAATATTTCAACTGACTCACCTAATTCCTTTTTAAAATGCCCCCACGCTCGATTTACATGGCGAATCAGTGAGTGTGATTTATATTGCGTTGCAATTCCGACACGTCTTACACCTGAGTTAATGCAATTTGATAGTGGAAAATCAATAATACGATGTTTACCACCAAAATAAACGGCGGGTTTAGCACGCCAGTCGGTTAGCTCATGCAAGCGAGAACCGCGACCTCCGGCAAGAATTAAAGCGTAGGTTTCTCTTGTTAAATTACTTATATAACGATTTGCATAACTGGGCATATTACTCTCTCCGTTTAGTGTCAGCTTTTAGTGTCAGTGTTTGTTTTTACTGTTTGGTGTGTGGTATCTAGTGGAGTTAAATGCCATATATCTTCACAATATTGACTAATTGTTCTGTCACTAGAAAATGAGCCACTGGCGGCAGTATTTAAAATACTCATTTGAGTCCAGTAGGTTTGATCTGCATAGGCTTTATCAACATCACGTTGCGCAGCTATATAGCTGGCAAAGTCATGGGCGGTTAACCAAGGATCGTTGTTACTTTTAATGCCATTAATCACATCGTCAAATAAGCCAGGTTCAAATAGATTGAAATGGCCACTTTCGAGTAAGTGCATCACACTATTCAAATCAGGGTTATTCGCAATTATTTCACTGGGGTTATAATGCGCTTTTATGTCGTCAATATGCTCAGCTTGTGCGCCAAATAAGAAAAAGTTCTCAGCCCCAACAGCGTCACGTATTTCGATATTAGCGCCATCTAGGGTGCCTATTGTTAGCGCGCCATTCATCATAAACTTCATGTTGCCGGTACCTGAGGCCTCTTTGCCCGCGGTTGATACTTGCTCCGATAAGTCCGTTGCAGGGCAAATGGTTTCCATGGCGGTGACATTATAATTAGGTAAAAACGCGACTCTTAGAAAAGCAGATACCTGTGGGTCTTTATTGATCACTTCAGCAACATTATTAATGAGTTTAATGATTTTTTTAGCCATCATATAACCCGGTGCTGCTTTACCACCTAATAAAACGCAACGAGGCACCATCCCTTGTGTGTCGCCACGGCGTATGCGGTCATATAAATGAATAACGTGTAAAATGTTAAGTAACTGGCGCTTATATTCGTGAATACGTTTTACCTGCACATCAAATAGCATATTGATATCAAACTCTACGCCACATCTTTGTTTTACTAAATCAACTAAGCGTTGTTTGTTTTGCTGTTTTGCTTGCTGCCACTTTATATGAAACTGCGGGTCATCGTAGTAACGACGTAATTGGCCAATTTGTGCAAAATCACCTATCCAGTCTTTGCCTATTTTTTCGCTAATGATCTGGCTTAAACTCGGATTGCAGTATGCAAGCCAGCGCCGTGGAGTAACACCATTGGTTTTGTTGTTAAATTTATCAGGCCATAGCGCGTAAAAATCTTTAAACAAACCCGCGGTTAATAACTGCGTATGTAGCGCTGCCACACCATTGACAGAGTAACTGCCGACAATGGCTAAAAAGGCCATACGTATTTGCGGCTCGCCCCCTTCTTCAATTAATGATAAATCCCGTTGTTTTTGCACATCACCTGGCCAATGCATGGCCACCTCGGCTAAAAAGCGGGCATTAATTTCATAAATAATCTCTAAAATACGCGGTAATAATTTAGCAAATAACGATACCGACCACTTCTCTAATGCCTCTGGTAGTAAGGTATGATTTGTGTAAGCCATGGTTTTGGTGGTGATATTCCATGCCTGATCCCAATCCAGTTCATGGTCATCAACTAAAATTCGCATCAGCTCGGCAACCGCAATACTTGGGTGGGTATCGTTAAGCTGAAACACATGATGCTGAGCAAATTCAGTAAAATCATTACCGTATTGTTCAATCCATTGTGTAAGTACATCTTGAATACTTGCCGATGATAAAAAGTATTGTTGACGTAATCTCAGCTCTTTACCATTTTCACTGCTGTCGTTAGGGTACAACACCATGGTTATTTGCTCAGCGAGATTTTTTTGTGCTACTGCTTCAGAATAACTTCCGGCATTAAATTCTGTTAAGTTAAATTCGTCCGTTGCTTCAGACTTCCAAAGTCTAAGGGTATTAACAATATTATTTTTATAGCCCGGGATAGGTACATCATAAGGCACTGCTAATACATCTTGAGAACTGTTCCATTGGCGATGCTCACGGCCAAATTTATCGGTGTAGCTTTGTACATAACCAGAAAACTTAACTCGTTTAGCTTGCTCCGGTGCGCTCAATTCCCAAGGATGACCTTCTCGTAACCAGTTATCTGGTTGCTCAACCTGATTACCCTCTTCTATTGACTGATTAAACATACCATATTCATAACGAATACCATAACCGACCACTGGCAGCGCTAAACTGGCACAGCTATCTAAAAAGCAAGCCGCTAGTCGCCCTAAGCCGCCATTGCCTAAACCGGCATCATGCTCAGCTTGTTCCACACTTTCAAGCTCAGTACAGTAAGCTTGCAGTGCCTTTGTAACTTGTGATTCTAAATCTAGATTTAATACTGCATTACCCAGCGCTCTGCCCATTAAAAACTCTAACGATAAATAGGCTGTTTTACGGCGTTTTTGTTGTTTTATTTGTTGATTGGTTTCCCTGCAGCGTGCCACTAATCGGTCTCTGATCGTCAGTGCTAATGCATGATACAAATACAGCTGTGACTCGCCCACCACATCACGCCCTAAGGTATAATAAAAGTGCCGTGTTAAATCATCACTTAAAGTACTTTCGTCTATCACTGGGCCTGCTTGCCAGCCTTTTACTACACACACTTGCTCGTCTTGCTTAGTCATAATCATCGCCTTCTAAATTGGCACTAAAAACCCAACTACTTTGTGCTGAAATATTCACGGTTGCATCTTCTTGAATAACAGATGATGCGTTATTTACACTTGATAACACTAACGTCCATGGCGCGATAATGGGCGATTGTGGTAATTGGCAGACCACAGGCTGTTTACTAGCATTAAGAATAATCAATAACGCATGCTTATTTTGCTTATCAAGTAAGCTATACATTAAAAATTGCCGTGTATCTTCATGCCAATGTGTTTCATCCATTTTTTTACCTTGCTCGGTAAACCACTTAACGGTGAAGCGCTCATCAATATCATCCAAAAACACACTGTGTTTAAATGCACTGTGACCACGCCTGATTTTTAGCGCATCATCAATAAACTGAATCAATGTATGATTCAGTTGTGAGTCTTTCCAGGCAAGCCAGCTGGTGCGATTATTTTGACAGTAAGCGTTATTATTACCGCCTTGCGAGTGCGCCATCTCACTGCCAGCGGCTATCATTGGCACGCCTTTGGAGAGTAATAAGGTGAGTAGAAAGTTTTTTTGCTGTTGTAAGCGCAAGCTCATTACTTCTGGGTCGCTGGTAAATCCCTCAACCCCGCAGTTAAACGAATAATTAGCGCTATGGCCATCTTGGTTGTTTTCACCATTGGCCTGGTTATGTTTTTGCTCATAACTGACTAAGTCGGCTAACGTAAACCCATCATGGCTGGTAATAAAGTTAATGCTATTTAGCGGGCCTCGGTTACTGTGTTCAAAAATATCAAACGAGCCATGTAAACGCTTTGCCACATCACTAATAATGCCTTTTTCACTTTGCCAAAAGCGTTTAATCACATCACGATATTGATCGTTCCACTCGCGCCAAGGTGAAGGAAATGCACCAAGCTGATAACCACCAGGGCCTATATCCCACGGCTCACTGATCAGTTTAACTTTATTTAACACAGGATCTTGGGCAATTGCTTGTAAAAAGGTGTGAGACGCACTAAAGCCCGTATTTGAACGCGCTAAAATGGTGGCTAAATCAAATCGAAAGCCATCAACGCCCATAACTTCAACCCAGTAACGTAAGCTGTCGAGTACCAATTGTAAGGTTTTAGGATGATCGATATTTAACGTATTGCCACACCCTGTATCATTAATATAAACATTGGGTTGCCGCTCAATGGTGCGATAATATGTCAGGTTGTCGAGCCCTCGCAGAGATAAAATAGGGCCATCATTTCCTCCCTCTGCGGTGTGGTTGTATACCACATCCAAAATAACTTCAATATTGGCGCGATGTAACTCACTAACCATTTGTTTAAATTCGTTTATATCGTCATTAACCAAATAGTCTTTATGAGGAGTAAAAAAATTAAGACTATTATAGCCCCAGTAATTTTGCAGTCCTTTAGCGGTTAAAAACTGTTCGCTTATAAAAGCATGCACAGGCAAAAGCTCAATAGCCGTTACCCCTAAACTTTTTAAATGCTCAATAAAACTGGGATGACTCAAACCTAAAAATGTCCCTTGTAACGCTTTAGGGATATCAGGATGGCGACAGGTGGCACCTTTAACATGGCACTCATAAATAACGGTATTGGCCCAACTTTGCTGTGGCTTATTATTTGAATAAGCAACCGGCGCAGTCACTTTTGATTTAGGCATATCTATCGCATTATTAACCACGCTTTTAGTGCCAATGGGCATTTGCCCGTAATGACGTTCGCTCCAAGTAAATTCGTTAAACAAGTCTTTTGCATACGGATCAATCAGTAATTTATGCTCATTAAACAACATGCCTTTTTCTGGGCTGTATTCGCCATCAACCCTAAAGCCATACAATGCGCCTGTGCTTAATGGGGCTATGTGAATGCTCCATACGCCGCCTTCATTAATATTCATGGCTATTTTTAATATTTCTGTATGACCACTTTTATCAAATAAGCACACAAAAGCTTGGCTTGCATTAGGGGCATACAAGGCAAAGTTAACTCCTTGGTTTTGTACACTCGAACCCAGTGGCAAAGGCGCACCCTGAGTAACCTCAAAGCAATTACTCATCATTCACCTTTTCTAAGTAAAGTGTGGTTAAGCCACCAATATTAACTGTAATACTGTGATCAAACCCATGACTTGGCTGAACGACTGAATGGATAAGCTGGTTTTTATCCTTTGTGACACGATAACCTGAGCCAAAAAAGCAGACCTCATCGGTATTTAATACCACTTTATATGTGCCCTTCGCTGGCACACCTAAGGTGTAGTGTTGGTAAGCCGTTGGTGTAAAGTTAGCGACAATAACCATAAAGTGGTCAGCATTTTTAGCATAACGAATAAAGCTAAACATACTCTGCTGGCTGTTATTATTATCTATCCATGAAAAGCCCGTTGCACAGCTATCAAGCTCATATAAAGATGGATGCGCTTGATACACTTGATTAAGACGTTTAACCGTATGCTGAATCCCTTGATGGCTTTGATGCTCAAGCAAGTGCCAGTCTAGTGAATGGTCATGATCCCACTCTTTACGCTGTGCTATTTCGGCGCCCATAAACAGTAATTTTTTGCCTGGATGTGCCCACATAAACGCATAATAAGCACGTAAGTTTGCAAACTGCTGCCAATCGTCACCGGGCATTTTGTTTAGTAGTGATCCCTTGCCATGCACCACTTCATCATGACTGAGCGGTAAAATATAATTTTCACTAAATGCATACACCATAGAAAATGTCATTTTATGATGGTGATATTTTCTAAATAACGGATCTTGCTGCATATAATCTAAGCTGTCATTCATCCAGCCCATATTCCATTTATAACCAAAACCTAAGCCATTGTGTTCAACACTTTGCGTGACCCCAGGCCAAGCCGTTGACTCCTCGGCAACCATCATAATGCCGGGGTTATTTTTATAACTGCGTAAGTTCACTTGTTTTAGGCACTCTATTGCCCCTAAGTTTTCTCGACCGCCATAACAATTAGCTACCCACTGTCCTTCTTTACGACTGTAATCAAGGTAAAGCATTGACGCCACCGCATCTACACGCAGTCCGTCTATGCCAAATTGGCTAAGCCAATACATCGCATTAGAAATTAAAAAGCTTTTTACTTCAGGGCGGTCATAATTATAAATATAGGTGTTCCAATCAGGATGAAACCCTTGGCGCATATCAGCGTGTTCGTATAAATGGGTGCCATCAAAGCAATGTAAGCCATGTGGGTCGCTTGGAAAGTGCCCAGGAACCCAATCAAGTAATATGCCTATGTTAGCTTTATGACATTGCTCAACTAAGTATTTAAAGCTGTTGTAATCACCAAAGCGGCTCGTAGGTGCAAACAGCCCTACTGGCTGATAACCCCAAGAGCCATCAAACGGGTATTCACTGATCGGCATAAGTTGTAAATGCGTGAACCCCATTTCAATCACGTAGCCTACAAGCTTATCTGCAAGCTCGGTGTAGCTTAAGTAACGGTTATGCTCAGCGCGTTGCCAAGAGCCTAAGTGCACTTCATAAATACTAATAGCGGCATCAATATGATTACGCTTTTGGCGATTTATAATCGCTTGTTTACTTAGCAAAATAGGCGCTGGTTTGTACTGTAATATACTGGCAGTGCCCGGTGATTGCTGCATTTTAAATGCAAAAGGATCGGCTTTATCTAAAACTTCGCCACTGAGCGTAGTAATAGCAAATTTGTAGCACATGTCTGCACTTAAGTCGGGGATAAATAATTCCCATACCCCACTTGCCGGATGAAATCGCATAAAATGGCGATTCGCTTGCCAAAAATTAAACTCACCAATAACTGATACACTGGCGGCATTAGGCGCCCACACACAAAAACGAACACCATCTACCCCTTGTTGTGTAGTAAATTGCGCACCTAGGTGAGTATAAGCATGCTCAAGGCTACCTTCGTTAAACAAGTACATAGCCTCTTCATCCAATGTACTGCTGAAGCTGTATTCATCATAAAATGTAACATCGCTATTTTCATAACTAACCTGGCATTGGTAAACACTGCTAGGCATGCTTGATAACTCAGCGATAAATAAATCACTGTGTTTATAGCGTAACGCGCTAATAACTTGACCATCAATTAACAGTTCGACGCGTAATGCCGCTGGCAAATACACGCGTATTTCAGTGCCTCTTTGGGTGTTGTGCGCGCCTAAAAAACTAAACGGGTCTTTAAATCGCCCTGCAGTTAATGCGTTTACCTGTGCGTCATAATCAACTAATTGCGTTGATACCCTATTTTTAGTACTGCCCATTTACGCATTCCTTATTGAATGTATTGCAGCCAAAAGAGCAGCATTATCTTTAAAAATATCGTCGCACGTATGTGTGAGTACCCGTCGCCAATTAGGATACTCTTTATCGGTGCCAGGAATATTGACTGGGTAGTGTTGCTTGTCTAAATCATCAAGCTGTAATGCAAATAAACGAGACGGCGATTTAGCTAAACATACAGCCAAAGCGCTATAAACGTCAAAAGCATCCGTGTTAAGTGACAAGGAAGTGTTTTGTGGATTTAAAAAGCGTAATAACCGGTGTTGCTCTTGCTCTCGCTGCTGAACTAACTGCTGATACTCATCAGTATCAATCAGCCCATACTGCTGTTTAATTTTTAAATCGCTATGCTGCCACCAGCCCACAAATGGCGGTACATCATGATTGGCTATCATCAGCAGGCATTGATCGCTAAGGTCATCGCTATTTACAAATTCATCATTTTGTTGTTTTTCAAAATAAAATAAGCTATTTGAGAAAATGCCACTATCAACCAGTGCCTCTTTTACCTCCGGTGGAACAACCCCTAAATCTTCGCCTATTACTATGGCCTGATTAAGATGAGATTCAATTTTTAAAATTGCTAATAAATGCTCAAATGGGTAGTACACATAACAGCCATCTTGGGTATTATTGTTTATGAAACACCACCACAAACGCCTAATCGCCATTACATGGTCGATTCGTAACCCGCCTACTGCATCCATATTGGCGCGTATAAGCGAGCGATAAAACTGATAGTTATTGTCAGCAAGGCGCTGCGGGTTTATTGCTGGCAGCCCCCAATTTTGGCCGTTAGGTGCCCAAGGATCTGGTGGTGCACCAAGGGTTGCATCTTGACTAAATAATCCCTGCTGATATTTAAATTCAGTGCCCTCATTAGCACAGCCCACCGCTAAATCATTAATTAAACCAATCGCCATCCCTTGGTCAATACAATGCTGTTGGCATTGCGTAAGTTGGCTGTGTGCTTGCCATTGGAGGTAATATTCAAATGTGGGTTCTGTGGTTTCTAACAGAGCCAGCACATCATTGTACTGTTTACAAAACGCACTAAATTCGTTTTGCCGTGCTTGACTGCCCTGTTGTTGAAAATGCTTAAAAAGCAGCTTAAAAGCAGCATATTTACACTCAGTAACCGTTTTATAATCAATAAAGGCTACACCTTGGTCGCTGTATTTACTTGAGGTATTAGCAGATAACAACTTAGTTAAATCCGGATTGTTAAAGCTGTCTGGCGATAAATTAATTGCGATATATAGCGGATTGAGTAAGGCACGATTGTTTGGGTTGTAGGGGCTGGCGCACTCAGGGTTATCTGCAAACAATAAGTGCAATGGGTTAAGTAAAATATAGTCCATATTTTGCTTTGCACATAAGGTTGCCAATTCAAGTAAATCACTAAAATCGCCAATCCCGAGTCCGGCTTTATTTTTTAATGTATATAACTGAATTGATAAGCCAAAGCGTTTTTTATCCGCTATTTGGTAGGCTTGTTCAGGGGTCGACCAAATTTGTGTTTTCGCTGATTGCTCACCCATCGTTAATAACGCATCATAATAGCCGGTTGGTAAATGCGTCAGTGGTAGCGCTATTTCTATATAACGACACCCATTTACAAAGTACTCACCTAATGCTGCATACTGAGCAATGTGTTCAAATTGCAGCTTTATATTTAATGCTGCCACAGTTAATGTAATTTTGTGATGCGTATCAGCTTCATTAACACGCACCTTTAGCACATTACTAGCCTGATCTATTATGCTAACAGCAGGTGCGAGTGTTAACCATGTAGCCGCATCCAATTGATAATTTAACTGGGTTATTTGCGCCGTATCACGTGTGTCAACGCCACAGCAGTGCAAAGCAGATTTACGGGTGTCTTCGCTAAATATAACATGTTCACCCGTATACTTAGTGTATTCGTAACCAATACCATGCAAATAAAACAATTGCGATAGTGCGTCCATTCAGCGACCTTAATTAATGCGTTGTGTATTTACTATACTATTTTCTGTACCAAAACTATTAGCAATATACCCATCAGCCTGATGATCGTTATCCCACTGTTTACCATTTATTAAATAGCGAAAATGAAACTCTTTATCAACGGGAAGACGTTGCTTGCATTTAAATACGCCAAGCCTTTTGTTGTGCTTCATTGGCACCGGCTGCCAATCATTAAATTCTCCAAGTAAACAGACATCATCTGCATCTGGGTGAGAAAATTCAAAGGTTACTTCTGCTTCATTTTTTGTTTTAAAAAAGCGTTTATTCAACATAATAGGCTCCAACTAAACCATAAGGGTTATTCATCTTTGCCACAGGCCAAACAGCTTAAAAAGGCGATGTGGAATCCATTCATTCACATAAAAACAGCTTTAAAGTTAATCAAAACTTTATTTACGCATTATTACAGTGCATTATTTTACCGCACTGGTTTGGTGCAATTTTAACCATTAAAACTGATTTTTAAGTAAGCACTGCAACTGAGCAACTTTTAAACCAACTACACCATAACAGCTAATTAATTTGCTTTTGTCCTTATACACATACTTATTAATTTTTATTACTACATTAAAACTATAAAAACCTTTAGCTTAACAACATCATCAGCGATAATAACTATCTACTCAGCCAACCCGATGAACACTTAAATACAATGTTGAAAAAAAGCATCCTTATTACTTCTGTTATCGTCTTTAGCATCATTACGGCTGTTGTAGGCAGTTCAATTTATACACTATATAGTAAAAAGGTGGTCTCTGTAGACCCAAAACTAAAAGAAATTTCAGGCATTGAGTTTGATAAACATAAACGGCTTTGGGCTATTAACGATAGTGGCGACGAGCCTAAGCTTTATAGGCTCAATGACGATGGTTCAATTGCAAAAGAAGTACTCGTCACGAATGCAAAAAATATAGACTGGGAAGATATGACGCAAAATAAGTTTGGTCATTTCTTTTTAGGCGACTTTGGTAATAATAAAAATGAACGTAAATGGCTAACAATTTATAAAATAGAAAACCCTATAGATATAAAAACCAATACCACTGAAGCTGAAATTATAAAGTTTACCTACCCAGAATTAGATGGCAGCCCAATACAACCTGATCAACGTAATTATGACTTAGAAGCGTTTGTGGCTTTTGGTCGACATTTATACTTGTTTACTAAAAATCGCACAGAGCCATTCGATGGAATTACTAACGTTTACAAAGTAGGTGACCATGCAGCGAATTTTGATGCCCAGCTGATAGATTCATTTAAAACGTGCACCACCATGGAAAAGCTTTGCTGGATCACATCCGCAGCACTTAGCCCAGATAGAAAAAAGCTCGCATTATTAGATTCAACCAGTATTTGGCTGTTTGAAAACTTTAAAGACGATAAGTTTTTCTCTGGCGATGTATTTAAAATTGACTTAGGTATTGTAACCCAAAAAGAGGCAATCACCTTTTATGATGACAATACCATCGCCTTTACCGATGAGGAGTTTAAAGGCATTGGCGGCAATGTTTATTTTATAAAGCTCGACCAAGTAACCAAAGTGAAAGTGCAGAGAAGCCATCCTCAGCCGCAGTAGTTTAAAATAAATCTATTTCTGAGGAATTAACTTGTACACTGATTAAGTTCTCGTCAAGTAAATCTTCATAGATACAAAATTTATCTCGGCCATTATTTTTTGCATAATAAAGCGCTTTATCTGCGCTTTCTAGCACTGCAATTGGAAAATCATAAGGACTAATACGCGCTAAACCAGCACTGATCGTCATATTTTCAACAAAAGGAAACGATGTATCTCTAATGAGCTGTATAAATTCAGCCATTTTATTACTGATTGAGTCAGCATCTGTGGGCTCAAAGACAATCACGAATTCTTCCCCAACAAAACGAAAAATTAAATCTGTTGAGCGAAAAAAGTGACGCATTTTTTGCGCTAATACGAGTAACACTTCATCTCCACAGATATGACCGTATTGATCATTTATATTTTTAAAATGATCAATATCTAAATAGCCAGCCAAGATGTTGATGCCTGCTTTTGTTGCCTTTTATCCTTATCTCGGGATGAGCCGTGCATTTTTAATACTTGTTTTTCAATTAGCTGTTTTATTTTTTTCTCAAAGGTCTGTCTATTTAACAGACCCGTTAATTTGTCTCTTTCGTTTTCATGGAGTATCACTAAATAACCTGAACTCCGGATAATAAATCCATCTCAAGCAGCTATTTTCAGCGCTAACTGCGTTGAATTTACTTGCAATAGGCTAGCTATTGACGCGTAATTTCGCCTTGTTTTCACTAAAAATCTCTAGCTTGAGAAAATAAAAATAAATATCATTTTGATTCAATATGTTAGTAAATCTCTTAACCAGAGTTCAGGTTAAATAGTTTTCAAATATGCGGCAAAAAGCATTTAGCATCACTTGAGCCGAACTATCTAAACTTTTTGAAACCACAAAAATGGCAGCAACTGTTTTTTCTTGGCGGGTAATGGGGAGCCAACGGCGTTCAATTCCATCGGCAGACTGAACAGTAATAATACAGGCAGAACGTAAACACGATAGAAGTTCATCCTCAGGCTGTGCAACAATTTGTCGTTGCACCCACTCGAATTGCTTTTCACCCGTGACTTTTAAGCAAAGACTTTGCTCAATAGTCAATTGGCCTTGAACTTCTATATCTTTATAAACTGAGACTTCTTTACAGCCTATAAATTCTTGGATGGTCGATATCAAACTATATTCAAGAGAATCTACATCTCTATTTTTTGTTATTTTGATGACTGAATTCAGTAAATTTTCTTGCATTGTACTCCTTAAAGCAAACTGGGCGTTTGAGCATTAATAAAATTTAGCTTAGACCACGCAGTGGAATATGCTAAATAAAAATTAAAGCATCAATGCTCATCCAGTTTAGGAGCCGCATTTTTAATAAATTAAGAACTGTAAGCGCTATTTTAGCTATTGGTCATGCAATTAATAAACTTCTCAGAGAGCTGTGTTATTGCCACTTTATCAGTGTACATAGGCTCGTTATTTTTTATTATAAACTCAGCACATTGTGCTTGAGATTGTTTGAATTTTTGCTTACATGAGTTTACCGATTCGCCAATTACTTCTTGGTAGATGCTTTCATCACACAAGCTATCGGCAAATTGACTCGCCCCGGTAACAATTTCATTAATGCTGACAGGAGAGGATTCTAATTTGAAGAATATATCGCTGTAAGTTTCAACCGTTATGCTCTGTGCAGGGTCAAATAAAGTCGCTTTTGCACTTAAATATGAGCCACCTATTAATAATGCCACAGCAGCCATTGTTGTGTATTTCATAACATTTCCTTGTAAAGTCTTAGCCCAGTGGTGCCAAAAACGTCCTATTTCACTCACACCTTATTAGCCAATGCTAATAAGATTAATAACTGTATTGATGAGATTTATTAAGTACTGGAAGATTGCAACAAATGCAGGGCAATAAGCCTATTGATTTGGTTAAAAACATTCCTTGTTCCTAATATCAAGTAGACTACAATCAAGTTAGCTTAAATGCAAATAATTAATGCTCACTGAATCTACTAAATAAATCGAATTAACGCTTAAATTTAGTCTCTAAAATAACCGATGAACGGGTACGCTCTACCCCATCTAAGTTACCAATATCATCCAGCAAGTGGCTTAACTGCTCAAGGTTCTGTGCTTCTACAATAGCAATTAAATCAAACTCTCCACTAATTGCATACAACTGAGAAATCGCATCAATTTGCTTTAATTCAATATTAGTTTTTGTTGTTAGCTTCTGTTTTACTTTTATTGAAACATGCGCAGAGACCAAGCTATTTAAAAAGTCATCTCCAAAGTCAACGCTATAACCCTTAATGATCCCACTTTGCTCTAATTTTAGCATTCGGCTTTGCACCGTTGAACGAGATAAACTCAAATGCCTTGCAAGATCAGAAATGCTAGTGCGGGCGTTCGTTTTTAATACTGAGAGTAGTTTTTCATCTTGGGGAGTTATCATAATGCTAATTAAATTCGTTAATTTGACTATTATTCTAATCATTTTTCACAAAATAGCACTGCAAATTTCATTCATAACCTTTGATAATGACATTTTTAATAAGTAAAACACATTGTATTGCTGAATCATCCTGACCTTATCGTTATTTTTTCAGCAACGTATTTTTTTATGTGAATAATTTAGGTGTAAAAATGCAAGTAACCAGAGATTTATTTAACGACGTAATGGTCCCTAATTACAACCCTTCAGCTGTTGTTCCTGTTCGCGGTGAAGGCTCACGTGTGTGGGATCGGAACAATAACGAATTTATCGATTTTGCCGGTGGTATTGCAGTTAATTGTTTAGGGCATTGCCATCCTGCATTAGTCGGTGCACTTAAAGAGCAAGGCGAAAAAATTTGGCACTTATCAAATGTAATGACCAATGAGCCAGCTCTTCGTCTAGCTAAAAAAATGGTTGATGCCACGTTTGCTGAAAAAGTTTACTTTGCAAACTCAGGGGCTGAAGCAAACGAAGCAGCATTAAAATTAGCACGTCGCTTTGCGCTAGATAAATTTGGTGCTGAAAAAACTAAAATTATTGCTTTCAATAAAGGTTTTCATGGTCGTACATTTTTCACTGTAACCGTAGGTGGACAAGCAGCTTATTCTGACGGTTTTGGCCCTAAACCTGCAGCAATTGACCACTGTGATTATAACGACTTAGCGGCATTTGAAACACTAATTAGCGAAAAAACCTGTGCAGTCATGATGGAACCCCTGCAAGGCGAAGGCGGTATTATCTCGCCAACCAATGAATTCATGCAAGGTGTGCGCGCACTATGTGACAAACACAATGCACTGCTTATTTTTGATGAAGTGCAAACTGGTGTTGGCCGTACCGGTGCTTTATATGCTTACCAAGAATTAGGGATAACACCAGATATTCTAACGACAGCCAAAGCGCTAGGCGGCGGTTTTCCAATAGGTGCGATGATCACCACCACGCAGATCGCGCAGCATCTTAAAGTTGGCACACATGGTTCAACCTACGGCGGTAATCCACTGGCCTGTGCGGTAGCAGAAGCAGCTTTTGATACTGTAAATACCGCAGATGTACTAGCGGGTGTCAAACAACGCGAACAACTTATCCGTGATGGTTTGAATGCCATCAACGCGCAATATGACGTGTTTAGCGAAGTACGTGGGAAAGGTCTATTATTAGGTGCTGTACTTAACAGCAAATTTGAAGGGCGCGCGCGTGACTTTTTAGTTGCCAGCACTAAACACGGCTTAATGAGCTTAGTTGCAGGGACCAATGTCGTTCGTTTTACACCTTCATTAGTGATCCCAATTGAAGACATTAAAGAAGGCTTAGCACGCTTTGAAAAAGCGGTTGCGGATGTTGTAAACGGTTAATCTAATTTAGCGCCCTCACCGGGCGCTAATGGAGCACTTTTAAATGCATGTATTACGTCCTATTACTGCCAGTGACTTTGCTGCACTCAAGCAAATAGCCATTGAATCTGGTCATGGCTTTACGTCATTACCTGTAAATGATGCCTTATTACTTGAAAAAATTGAGCGCGCTGAACGTAGCTTTGCTAAAAACATCAATCAACCTCAAGATGAAAGTTACTTATTTGTTTTAGAAGATAGCCAAACTGGTGAAGTGGTTGGCACAACTGCCATTGAAGCTGCGGTTGGTTTAAATGTACCTTTGTATCATTATCACCTTGGCAAAACTGTTCATCATTCACGTACACTAAACGTCTACAACACTGTTGATATATTGAGTATGTGTAACGATTACACTGGTTGCTCTGAAATATGTACCTTGTTTTTACGCGAAGATAGCCGCAAAGGACTGGCTGGGCGCTTTTTATCTCGATCACGGTTTTTATTTATGGCTCAGCACAGTGAACGCTTTGCCGATACAATCATCGCAGAAATGCGTGGTGTGAGTGACGAACACGGCCACTCTCCTTTTTGGCAATGGTTAGAAGAGCACTTTTTTAGTATCGAATTTCCACAAGCTGATCACCTCGTCGGGTTAGGCGATAAAGTGTTTATCAGTGAGTTGATGCCAAAATACCCAATTTACGCCAATCTGTTAAGTAAAAAAGCGCAAGCCGTAATTGGTAAAGTGCACGATAAAACTAAACCGGCACTCAAGCTACTTGAAAAAGAAGGCTTTGAGCACCGTGGATACGTTGATTTATTTGATGCAGGGCCCACTGTTGAAGCCAAGCTCGGCAATATTCGTAGTGTTCGCGAATCACTGGTATGCCCTATTTCTATTGGTGAACTCGATTACGTTGACGAACAAAGTTCAGATACCTTGGCGATATGTAACCAAGGCGTCAGCGATTTTAGAGCCACGTTCACCAAGCACGCGCATTACAATCATGCTAAGCATACCTTGATAATCAGCCACGATGTTGCCCACGCACTTAAATTAAAACAAGGTGATGCAGCGCGATTCTTTCGGCTGTGATCTTGTTAAGGAATCACCTTATGAGTACAACGACTCAACTTATTAATAACCAATGGCAAAGCGGCCTTGGTCACGACTTTACTTCAGTTAACCCAAGTAATGGTGAAACGATTTGGCAAGGTAAAACAGCCAGTAAAGAGCAAGTGAATGATGCTATTGCCGCAGCGCGTAAAGCGCAGTTTGCTTGGGCGCAAACGCCTATTAGCGAGCGCATTACGGTACTTGAAAACTTTGTTGCCCAGTTGCAAGCGCACAGCGAAGAGTTTGCAACCATTATTGCTCGTGAAACCGGCAAACCATTGTGGGAAACCCGCACAGAAGTGGGCGCAATGACTGGCAAAGTGGCTATTTCAATTAAAGCCCATCACGAACGCACAGGAACCACAGAAAATCCAATGCCAGGTGCCAAAGCGTTTATTCGCCATAAGCCGCATGGTGTAGTGGCGATATTTGGCCCGTATAACTTTCCAGGTCATCTACCAAACGGTCATATAGTCCCTGCAATTTTAGCGGGTAATACTGTGGTATTTAAACCGTCAGAATTAACGCCACATGTTGCGCAGTTTACCTTAGAACTATGGTTAAAAGCAGGCTTACCCGCGGGTGTGATCAACCTCATTCAAGGTGAAGTTGACACCGGTATTGCCCTTGCCAGCCACCAAGGTATTGATGGCTTATTTTTTACTGGCAGTTCTAATACAGGTCACCTGCTTCACAAGCAATTTGCAGGGCATCCAGGCAAAATTCTCGCCTTAGAAATGGGCGGCAATAATCCACTGATCATCAAAGATGTGGCGGATATCAACGCTGCGGTACACGATATTATTCAATCTGGCTTTATTACCTCAGGGCAACGTTGCACCTGCGCTCGCCGTGTATTTATTGAAAACACAGCAAATGGCGATGCTATTTTAGCCAAACTCATCAGCGCCACTAAGAATATTAAAGTTGCTGATAGCTTTGCCCAAGAGCAACCATTTATGGGAGCAATGATCAGTGAAAAAGCAGCTCTTGGCATGGTTAGCGCACAACAGCAACTAATTGATATGGGAGCTAAATCACTGGTTGAGCTGAAACACTTAAAAGTCGGCACTGGTTTTGTAGGCCCTGGTATCATTGATGTAAGCAATATTACAAACATGCCAGATGAAGAACACTTTGGACCACTAATAAAAGTGTATCGCTACACTGAGTTTGACAGCGCCATTGATGAAGCCAACAATACCTCATTTGGTTTATCAGCAGGCCTGCTGAGCGACTCAAATGATGATTACCAGCACTTTTTAAAGCGTATTCGTGCTGGTATTGTAAATTGGAACCGCCCTATTACAGGTGCGTCAAGCGCTGCGCCATTTGGTGGCATCGGTGCAAGTGGTAATCACAGAGCGAGCGCCTATTACGCTGCTGATTACTGCTCATACCCTGTTGCCTCTGTTGAAGCAAACAAAGTAAATTTACCAGAAACCCTCGCGCCGGGCTTAATCATTAAATAATGACTAAATGGCTACACACCATTTAAACCAAATTAAGGAATTAAAAATGCACACAGATGTAAATGCCCTATTTGACAACCTATGGCAAAATTATTTATCCGTTACGCCTTCGGCGGTTAAGGTTCATGAATTACTCGGTTCAACGCAAAAAGATGATGTGATTAATGATCACATTGCATTGAGAACATTTAACCATGAGCACATTGGCCTTGAAAAACTTGCAGCCCACTTTTTAGCCGTTGGCTATAAAGAATGTGGCGAATACCACTTTGAAGCTAAAAAGCTTTACGCTAAACATTATGAGCACAGCGATCCTACAAAGCCAAAAGTGTTTATCTCAGAACTTTTAGTTGAGCAATGCTCACCTGAGCTGCAAGCCATCGTCAATGATATGGTCGCCAATATCGATGCCGCAGCGGTGACTGCAGACGACTTTTTATATTCAGGCACTCACTGGCAAGTTAGCACCGAAATCTATAAAAAACTGCTTGCAGAAAGTGAATATGCGGCTTGGATGTCAGCATGGGGGTACCGTGCTAACCACTTTACTGTGAGCATTAATGAACTGGCAAAGTTTGATAATATCGAAACGGTAAACCAAGCACTAAAAGATGCAGGTTTTGCGCTTAATACCTCAGGAGGCGAAGTAAAAGGCTCACCAGAGGTGCTATTAGAGCAATCATCAACATTAGCTGATGAGTATGCCGTAACCTTTAGCGATGGCAAGATGAGTGTACCGAGCTGTTTTTATGAATTTGCACTTCGTTACAATAAGCCAGATGGCGAGCTTTACACCGGCTTTGTTGCCGCTTCTGCCGATAAAATTTTTGAAAGTACCAACGCACGTTAATACGTTTTAACACACCACTTAACACTGAAATTTACAGGGTTAAGTTGTTGTATAAAAGCAAATTTATAGCCAAGCAATTACAGAGCATTTATTTACTTTGCTTTGGCTATAAAGCCTTGTATTTATACACAAAAAAACGCAGTTGAAATAAGCAACTGCGTTTTTATTGTTCACATACTTTTAAAAAGATTGTGTAATGGACTGAAGCAGTCCAAAGTAAATGTTAAAACTTAAAGCTCGCACTCAATCGCACATAGCGTGGATTTTGATAGTTCGTTGCTAACAAATAATCTGGATCTGCAACACCGCGGTAACCACCAAAATCAGCATCATATCCACCATAAATTTCTGCTGTTTCGTTCACTTCGGTGATCTCGTCGTTGTTGAATACATTGAAAACATCAGCACGAAGTATTAAATCATGATCTGATATTTGCATATTGTATTGTAAGCTTAAGTCAAGATTCCAGGTATTAGGAGTACGACCAGCAGAGCCTCGAGGTACTAACTCACCATCTTTATAAAAAGATTCTGCTTCATATAAAGATGCAAATGCATCTGTAGGATGGAATCCAAACGCACCATATGGACGGCCTGTACGCCAAAAGAAATTTGATCCCATCGTAAAGCTTTCAGTTATTTCGTAAGCAAACTGCGCTTTAATTTGATGGCGGCGATCATTTGGTAAATTTCCTTTTGCCCCATCAGTTAGGCCTGGTTGATCGAAGTTAGTTGTTAAGCCGGAATCTGTTTGTTCATTATCAGAACGAACGTAACCTTCATTATTACCCCAACTGTGTGCCCACGTGTATGTAACGTCAAGCATCCAACCGTCAGACCATGCTTTACTAAAGTTAACATCAACAGAGCCATATTGACGCTCAGCTTCAGGATAACCTAAATCTGTATTAGGAATCGTATAACTTGCATAATCAAGTGGGCCAGAGCCATCTGGATCAGTCGTGATCGTCACATCTTGACCCGGGTTCGTAAGAACATAGTAATGGAAGCCATCACACATTGTACATGAGCTACCAAACTCTCTTTCTACAAAATCGTTAAAACCTTTGTCAATAGCGATATCTTCTAACGAACTTTTCAAGTCACGATATGTTGCTTTTACACCAACACTCCAATCATCAGTGAGCATTGTTTGAAAGCCAAGAATATATTCATCTTGATACATAGGCTCGATATCGGCATTAACAGTTTCATCTGTTCCTTTTAGTGTTCCATCAGCAAGCACTGTAATTTCTGATAGTGCCTCCCCTAATATCGGTTCTTTAGAGATATCGTCTGAAATACCTAACACTTCAAAGTTTTGCCGTGTGTATAACTCATCCCCAGCTAAACGAATATTCGTATTTGTTGCTACCGGTAAGTAATAACGTCCATAGTTAGCAAATACTTTAAATTCACCATCACCAAACGGGTCCCAACTAGCTCCGAGTCTTGGAGCCCATTGATCAGTAACGTCGACAAACTTTTCATTCGCTTTATTATAGTTTTCAAATGACTCATTACGTAAACCAATTGATAACGTTAAATCGTCTGTCACGTTCCACGTATCAGTAATATAAAAAGCGGAGCTCTTAGTTGTAAAACTACCATTATTTATGTAAATCTCTTTACGAACAGCCGCACAACTTGATGGATCACCCGCTTTTACTGCATCGAGATCGTCACATGATTCATAGCGATAAGCAGCACCGCCTGAGCGTTGAGTATTTTCGGTTGATTCTAATTCTTCGTAATCTAAACCAAAACGAAGTGTATGTGAGTCTGTAGCATACCAATCGAAGTCTATACGATAGGCCGTACGTTCATCCTCTTGCAAACTTGGAGAACTTAATGCCCATTCACCCAAATCTGTTCCGCTAAAACGTTCATATACCATTGGGTATTCACCAAACGGAGTAGAGCCTGCATTAACATTACTGTAGTTTGCCTCGTTTATACCGCCCATTGCACTTACTGTTAATGTATCAGTTAAAATGCCGGTGTATTTTAAAGAGTAGGTTTTACCACCACGCTTAAGAGTATAATCACCTCGGCGGCTCGTTACCGCACTAGCTGCTGGATCCCAGTTATACTTAACGCTATCTAAATCACTTGAGCTATCCCAGCCCGTAAACTCTAAAATATGATCATCAGTAATATAGTAATCCAGTTTCAAAGCATAAAATAAATCACCAGACTCTCTTTCGTACTTGTTAGAAGTAGATGCGTAATCAGAAACACGTTCATTGTAACTAACTAGACCATAGAAAAAGAGTTTATCTTCAACTAGTGCACCACCTGCCCAAATGTTGTAGTCATTTTCACCGACTTTTCTTTGACTCTGATCACCATTAAAATATTCAGTGCCATATAAATCAGCACCTTCTTGCGTCCTATATGTTTGCGGAATATCTTCAGCTAAAGAGCTTGGCTCAAAATAGGCATTTGCTCCCCATTCAAAATCATTACTACCTCTTTTTGTAGTAGCATTTACTACACCACCAGTGGAACGGCCAAACTCTGCTGAATAACCACCCGTTTTAACTTCAAATGTATCATAAAATTCAAAGGGCACATCCGCACCACCTAAACCATTTCTGAAATTAGTAACATTCATACCGTTGACGTAATAGCTGTTTTCACCAACAGATGCACCACCAAATGAAGCTAAGTTCCCAAAACCTGAATCGCCTTGAGTAGTACCTGGGGCAAGTAGTGCAACCGATGTCACATCCCGTGCAACTGGAACACGAGCCAATAATTCTTGATCTACAAAAGTAACTGACTCGCTTGATGAAACATCAATAGAACTTAAGCGATGCCCCATCACTTCAATAACTTCAGGTTTATCAGATGCAGAGTAGAGTACAACCGGTAAATTGGTTTTAGAACCGGCATTTATTTTAAAGCCAGACTCTTGAGCAACCAAAAAACCGTCTTTTGAAACTGAAATTGTATATGGCCCTGTTGGTAACAGCGGAAAGCGATAGCTACCTGAATCAGACGTTGTTATTGTTCTTGTTAAGCCTGTTTCTTCGTTCTTAATCTCAATAATAGCGCCCGATAACTGTACGCCTTGGCTTGATTCAACAGTTCCTGATAAAAACCCTGACGATGCGCTGTCAGCTGCCAATACTGTTGATACATTTAGTGAACTTATTATTGTTAATGCAATTAGGCTTTTTTTAAAATGTTTATATCCCATGACTTTTCCCTTTGTTATTTTATTAACGTTGCAGTTACAGTTACAACAGGACTTAAATTACACCAATGAGACAAATACACAAATACTTAACAAAAAAAAACACATAATGCTAATAAAAGAAACAGGAAAGTAGTTATTTCGGGAGATGTAGAGCTTTAAGTAAAGCTCTACATGGTCTTAAATAATATTTTTGTAAACTTTTTTTTACAAATAAGTTTAAATTTCAATTAAACAACGGTTTATAATCATTCTCTAATTGTTCAAAAGACAGGTTACCTATAAAGCGACCAAAACTGAGCCAGGTTGCTAAGCCGCGTAGATCTTTAAAGTGCGGTGGCACAAACTTAGGATCTTCAATCACGCCTAAATCATGTAGCTGTGAAATAAGCCTAAAGTCATCAATTGAAATCTTACCAACGAGTAACAGGGGCAGTTGGTCAATGCGGCCAAGTTGAATGGCGACACGGATCAAGTTATACACCAACACAAAACCTTTGATATAAGCAATGTCTTTAGTAAACGGTAAACCTGTAGCAGTACTACCACGAAAAACCCGTTGCGCAAGGGTGTAACTTTCATCTTTACTTAATCCTTGCGCTACATAGTCACGGTAAATATCGACAAACTCAGCGCCGTCTATTACCTTAGTAACGGCTTGGATACGATTAACAAGCTTAGCTAACCGCCGTGGAGTTGATTTTAGGGTGATGATTTCCGTCAATACCGCAAGGCCTTCTTGGGTCACCGTTGAACTTGGCGTGCCTTTACTCAAGCAAGTTAAATAAGGTTGTGCTAACCCATTTTGCGTGGTGCCAACATGGATCCAGCCTTCATGGACTTCTAGAATATCGAGCTCACGCTGTGAAAATTTCACATCTTGATTAAGTTTGATATTGTTCGCGCCAGCTGCGGCATCACTGACAATACCATCACTTAGCATTACCTCTACGTTTATTCCCGGCATGCTGGCATTGACCTGTTCAGATAAAATTCGCACCGCGTCGCTGGCATCAATATTTTTAGGATCTTCAGGCAAAATATCCGCTGCAAGTAAATTTTTTAAAGGCTGTTCGAGCATATTAGCCAGTTCTGATAGCGATGGCTCACCGGCATGAAACAAATCTTTAGGATGACCAAATAGCTCCACTGATAAGTCATGAAACTCTGGCGTACCGCGGTATTCAAGCATGCTCAGAACCGTTTTATATTCGGTACACATTTTACCCATATATTGTGCAATTGGGTTTAATTGCCCCAACTGGTTAATAATATTGCGGTGCAGTGTTGAAAATGCTTGGCGCAACTCGCTAGGAACAAACCCTAAATCGCGCTGTTGATAATAAGCACGATCAATAAGTGGATTTTTTTGACATTTTTGTCTAAAAAATTCCTCTTTAATTTGTTTATCCCAATTTATTGCATCGAGTATTCTAATGGGTGTTTGCAATGCAATGAGTTGGTCGGATAATTCACGAGTTTTCAAAAGTAACGCTTTGTCTATCATGGTAAAAGCTCAACAAAAAGTGAACTTTGAGCATAATTTATAAATGAAAAATAACAAAGCAATATCATACTTTTTAGACTATTGTTTTTATGATGATCGACCCTCACTTCTATAGCGTATGAGTGATTAAATAAAAGGGACAAACAATGAAAAATGAAATCGACAATAAACAGATTCTAGCGGTTTACGAACGCATTCAACAACGCGGAGAAGTCACAGAAGAAGGTAAATTTTATCAAGGGATCACTGCATATTCTGATATAGATGGCTACACCGTCTATTTACAAGGCAGTGGTGTTTTACTTCGTTTTGGGTTTCATAATACTTATCACCTTGATTATGAACACGACAAACACAAAGACGACTTTTTGAAAAAACTTTACAACATAGCTAATGAAGAGTGATGCGATCAACAAATAGAAGAAACAGACCAACCAGTTCGCGCAATTTGCAGTTTATTAATCAAGTTATTGCGCAATTAAAAGCAGAGCCTGAAAAACTGCAACTCATCAAAAACAACCTTGCTTTTTACCGTGCGCAAACGCATTTAAAACGTGGATTTTTACTTGCAATAGAACGCTTTGATTGGGTATTTGAAGCGACCGATAATATTGATGAAATTTGCGACCAAATTATGGCTGACGATTATATTGGCAACCGTTTAAGACGTTATCCTTTGTTATTTAAAGGCGTTGTTGAAACCTAAACAGCGTCTTTATTTATATCTTCACTAAGTTAACATTTCTGTAAATTAATCTCATATTACACTTCCTAAATCTTTTTTCTTGGATCTTCCGACAAACTCGCCTTACCGCTTTTTAAAGTAACCTGCCCACAAAAAATACAATTAGTACTCTAATAGTTATCACACTAATAAATAAATCACTAAAAGTTTCACCAATTATGTAAAAAAATATTTACACCGCAAAAAGCAATCAAAAAAACACACGTAACAAGTTGTTATTAAATGATATTTTATAAAAATCCAGCTTGTTAATATAACTTCATTTTAGACTTATTTTATTAATTATTTATCCACATTTCAGACACTCACCATTTGCACGAACCTTGAATTGTTAGAGCTATTACCTTAAGCTTATCTTTATTGAACGATCAATTAATAAAAATTATGCCTAAAGTTGGAATGGAACCTGTAAGGCGTCAGCAGCTAATTGACGCAACAATAGAGTCAGTTGCTCAAAAAGGGTTACAAGCAACCACAATTAATAGTATTAGCAAAAATGCGGGGATGTCCTCTGGCATAATTAGCCATTACTTTGGTGGGAAACAGGGGCTAATTGAAGCAACTGTGCGTTACTTACTGTCTAACTTGAAAGATGACTTGATCAGCAAAGTAGATGAAAAGACCACGCCAACTCAAAGGTTAATGTTTATTGTTGAATCAAACTTTGCGCTAGTACAACAACGAAAAGACACCACTCGGACGTGGTTAAGTTTTTGGGCGCAATCAATGCACGACAAGGAACTTCATCGTTTACAAAATGTAAACAGCAAACGCTTGCAAAGCAATTTAACCGTTTCATTTAAGCAATTAATGCCTTTAGCGCAAGCAAATCTCGCGGCAGAGTTAACCGCAGCAATGATCGATGGTTTATGGCTACGAGCCGTATTAAGCCAATCAGACGAAAATCAGTTTAAACACAGTGAATCACTGGCTAAAAACTACGTGCATTCACTTATCAAGCAATATGGAGCCTAACGTGACTACACCTATCTATCAAAACTTTATCAACGGTCAATTCCTTGCAAACAAAAGCGGCGAAACATTTGATGTAGTAAATCCTGCAACCGGCCAAGTAATTTATGCCGTTGAAGTTGCCGATGAATACGTTCAAAACGCAGCAATTGAAAGTGCAAAACAAGGCTTTAAAGTTTGGTCAGCCATGACCCCTATTGAGCGCAGCCGTATTTTATTAAACGCCGTTGCTATTTTACGCAAGCGTAATGATGAGCTTGCACTAGTTGAAGTGCTCGATACCGGTAAACCAATGCAAGAAGCTAACTGCGTAGATGTTGAAACAGGTGCAGATGTAATTGAATATTTTGCAGGCCTTGCCCCTGCACAAGTTGGTCAACAACAAATGGTTGGCGATGACTTTTACTACACACGCAAAGAGCCTTTAGGTATTTGTGCTGGTATTGGTGCATGGAACTACCCATTACAAATTGCATGTTGGAAGTCTGGCCCTGCCCTTGCAGCAGGTAATGCATTTATTTTTAAACCTTCAGAAGAAACCCCGCTTGGCGCAATTAAATTAGCCGAGGTGTTTATTGAAGCAGGTGTACCCGCTGGCGTATTCAATGTAGTTCAAGGCGCGAGTGAAGTAGGCCAATGGCTTACTGCACACCAAGATATTGAAAAAGTATCGTTTACAGGTGAAGTAGGTACCGGTAAAAAAGTCGTCGCCAGTGCTGCAGGTACATTAAAAGATGTGACTATGGAACTAGGTGGTAAATCGCCGTTACTTGTCTTTGACGATGCCAATATAGAGCAAGCAGTAAGCGCGGCAATGTTAGGGAACTTTTATACCCAAGGTGAAATTTGTACTAATTGCACTCGTATCTATGTTCACAAAAATGTGTACCAGCAGTTTATTGATGAGCTTAAAACACGCACCGAAAACAATATTATTGCCGGCGATCCACAAGATTTAAACACTAACTTTGGCGCGCTTATTTCTAAAAAGCATCAAGATTTAGTGCTGAGCTACATCAACAAAGGCCTTGAAGAAGGGGCAACGCTATTAACCGGTGGCTCAACGCTTTCACCAGCATCTGCGCCAAATGGTTATTTTGTAGCGCCAACCGTATTTGTTGATTGCAACGATGAGATGACGATTGTTAAAGAAGAAATTTTTGGCCCAGTAATGAGCGTTTTAGTATTTGATGACGAAGATGATGTAATTGCACGTGCTAACGGCACTCACTTAGGTTTAGCTGCAGGCGTATTCACTAGCGACATTAAACGTGCTCATCGCGTTATTCATCAGCTACAAGCGGGGATTTGTTGGATCAATGCTTACGGTAACTCGCCGGCAGAAATGCCTGTAGGTGGCTATAAGCAATCAGGTATCGGCCGCGAAAACGGCATACAAACGCTTGATCATTACACGCAAACTAAGTCTGTTTATGTTGGTATGGCTGACATAGAAAGCCCATTTTAAGGAATCATTATGAACCACTCTTTTGATTATATTATTGTAGGCGCGGGCTCGGCAGGCTGTGTGTTAGCAAATCGCTTGTCTGAAGATTCAAGTAACAAGGTATTGTTACTTGAAACCGGCGGCAGCGATAAAAGCATCTTTATTAAAATGCCCACTGCTCTGTCGATTCCAATGAATACCGATAAGTATGCGTGGCAATTTCATACGCAGCCAGAAAAGTACTTAGATAACCGTGAAATGCACTGCCCACGCGGTAAAGTGCTTGGCGGCTCATCATCTATTAATGGCATGGTGTATGTACGTGGCCATGCTAAAGATTTTGATGAATGGCAGCAACATGGCGCTAATGGCTGGGATTATCAAGCCTGTTTACCGTATTTTAAAAAAGCAGAAAGCTTTTATCTAGGTGAAAACAGCCATCGTGGTGGAAAAGGCCCCCTTGGCGTTAATAACGGTAATAACATGGAAAACCCTTTGTATAGCGCCTTTATTGATGCTGGTGCTCAAGCGGGTTATGCCACTACAGCTGATTATAATAGTGCTCAACAAGAAGGCTTTGGCCCTATGCACATGACCGTTAAAAACGGTGTGCGCAGCTCAGCCTCTCGTGAGTATTTAGATCCGATTAAGCATCGCAGTAATCTAACAATTGTAACCGGTGCACTTGCGCAGCGCGTTATTTTAGACGGTAAAAAAGCAACCGGTATTGAATACAAGCTCAATGGCACAGTTAAAACAGCCAAAGCAAATAAAGAGGTTATTTTAAGTGCGGGCTCTATCGGTTCACCTCACCTGTTACAACTGTCCGGTATTGGTGATACACAAATACTTGAAAAAGCAGGTGTTGAAGTAAAACATCACCTACCAGGTGTTGGTCAAAACTTGCAAGACCATTTAGAGTTTTACTTTCAATATAAGTGTAAACAACCCATTACCTTAAACGGTAAATTAGACTTGTTTTCTAAAGGTTTGATTGGTGCAAAATGGCTGCTTACCCGTAAAGGTTTAGGCTCAACTAATCACTTTGAATCGTGTGCCTTTATTCGCTCAAAACCCGGTGTAGAGTGGCCTGATATTCAGTATCACTTTTTACCGGCAGCAATGCGTTATGATGGACGCAGTGCTTTTGCAGGGCATGGTTTTCAAGTGCATGTAGGTCATAACAAGCCTAAGAGCCGAGGCAGTGTCACCATTGCATCAGCAGACCCAACACAACCACCAAAAATTGTGTTTAATTACCTAGAGCATCAAGATGACATTGAAGGCTTTAGGGCGTGCGTACGTTTAACGCGTGAAATTATTGAACAACCTGCCTTTGACGAGTTCCGTGGTGAAGAAATTCAACCAGGGCAACAAGTTCAAACTGATGAGCAAATTGATGCCTTTGTACGCCAAGCAGTAGAAAGTGCTTACCACCCCTCTTGCTCTTGTAAAATGGGTGAAGACGCCATGGCGGTGGTTAATTCAAACACTCAAGTGCATGGCATGCAAAGCTTGCGTGTGGTTGACTCGTCAATTTTTCCAACAATACCTAACGGTAATTTAAATGCGCCTACCATTATGGTTGCCGAAAAAGCCGCTGATATTATTTTAGGAAATAAGCCCTTAACTCATACAGGAGTTGATGTTGTGAATGCCACTAATTGGCAAACTACACAACGAAATAAAACCCTTTAATTTAGCCTGCCATAAAGGCCACTCTTTTAAGCAAAATGCTTTAAGGAGTGCCTTTATGCGCCTTGCAGTGGCTCACAAGCATAAATAGGTTATGCCTGTGTTAATGCAAGCACAATAAAAAACGGAGTATATATGTGTTATTTTTATTCATTCTGGGAGGGCGATAATGACTATTTGGCTTAATGCAGGCATTATTTTCACCTTACTTGCCATTGTTACTATTTTAATAAAATGGGGCAATGTACGCGTAGTAGGCGTCACACCAGTGAGAACATTCACTTTTATAGCAATCCTGTTTACCTCAGGCCTAGACGTTGGCCTTATTATGTTTCCTTTAACCGAATTTGCCGGTTATGCAGACATAAAAGCAAGCCCAGAATATGCATTTGCCAACCCTCTCTCAATTGAGTTTGGTTATTGGGGATTTTTAATTTGGGGATTTTATTTTCTTACGTGCTTTTATTTCTGTGTAATAGAACCCAAAGTGAAGTTTTTTGAAATTCCATGGGTTAAGTTTTTAAACAACGTGGTCATTATTGGTACTTGTGCGTTTACCGCTTACTTATTACTGAGTAACTTGCCGTGGTATTTACCTGAACTCGGTGATGGCTCAAATGTTATTCCTGCGTTTTACTTAATCGTGCTTGCCGCTATTTGCTTTGCGGTGTATTCAAGTACCGATATTAAATATGTACGCTTTTTAAGTATTGCAACTACTTGGTTGTTTATAGCCCTAATTGGCTTTATGTGGGCTGATGCCTTCTTATTTGGCGACAGTGAACTCTCTGCATTTACTAAAAACATCGGATTAATTGGTAATTACTTTGCTAACATCAATGAGTTTGTATTACCACTGAATGATTACCATGAGTTTTACCTATTTTGGTGGTTTGCGTGGAGCATTATGATTGGTCAATTTACATCACGTTTTGTGGGTGGTTTAAAAACCTATCAAGTACTCGGCGCTATGTTAATTTTCCCGTCAATACCAATCGCTACCTGGTTCAGTGTGTTATATCACTACCACGAAGCGGGCATTCCAACTGCAGGCATTAAAAACTTTGCCATGGTGTTTGTAGGTATTGTGTTTGTTATTAACTCGCTTGATTCACTGATCCGTCTATACACAGATAATTTAAACTTAACTGTAAAACGCTTTGGTAAATTTAAGTATATTGCCATGAATGTCGTCGCTTTATCATTATTAACACTGTTATTTAAACTTGAGTTTTTGCAAATTCAGTGGGTTGGTACTTTAGTTATAGGGTTATTCTTTATTTGCATTGGTTTTATTGCGTACAGCAAACTTAAAACAGTCAGCAATATCGAAGGATCGCCTAAAGCGAATAAAATTGATTACACAAAAATAGAAACTATCAGCTAGGAAATCGCATGAACAAGAAATTAAAACAACTTTTTATCGCTTTACCATTAACTGTTTTATCAACAACAGCAGCAGCTAACTGGTCAACAACAATTACTGCTGCATCTGATTACACCTTTAATGGTGTTACTCAAACAGATAACGATCCAGCGCTACAAGCAAGTCTTGACTATGCGTACGATAACGGTGTTTATGCCGGTGTATGGGCATCAAACGTAGATTTTGGTGATGATACCGACTTCGAACTAGATGCATATGTAGGCCGATACATTCAGTTAAACCAACAAGTGAGCCTTGATTACGGTATTGCTTATTATACCTATCAAGGTAATAACAGTGATGGTAACTACGCAGAAGCGTATACTAAATTTGGTTACGCCAGTGACTACGGCCAAACAGAGCTTAACTTTTGGTATAGCTGGGATTACTTTGGCTACGATACTGGCCATGTGATTTCGATGATTGCGCACACTTTCGAGCTTGCACCAAATCATGCAATTCGTGCCAGCTTTGATATTTCAAACTCACTCGATGGCAACAAATTTAAGTGGGATGAAGCTAAAGGCGACAAATCGTATCACCATTACCGCTTAGCGTACCAAACAAGCTATGAAGGGTTTGGTATTGAAGTAGCTGCTGAAAATACCAGCCTAGACTACGATTATGCAGATGAGCGAATTGTACTTGCTATCTCACGTACATTTGATTTGTAATAGTTAGCAGGGTCTGTTGTACTTTTAAGATTGAATTTGCAGCAGCCTGTTTGGTATTTAGGCAAAGCAGAGCCTATGTAGTGTTATTCTCCATAAATAGGCGATAACGTAGCATTAATGCCAAACAGGCGATGCCCAAAGGGTTCTTCCTAGGGGCTATTTACTCTTTGTTGCTCGGTTTTTACTTAGCCCACTAGGTTACAAACCTCGCGCCGCGATTAAACACCCCCTAGTTTGAACAAATTTCAATCCACAAAGGTCAACAGACCCTAGTAAATATAAAAAACACGCTACTGGTTAGCGTGTTTTTTATTGCCTAGCAAAATCTTGCTTTTATAGTATTTATAGCGTTATAACTGCCACGCATAACTGACTTTAGTAAAGAAAGTACGTTGGTCTCGCTCAATGCTTTTTAACGAGTCATCCTGATAGCCTTTATCTGAATAACCTAAATAAAATAGCGTTTGTGCGTTAATTTTGTATGAGTACACCAGCTGACTACCGTAATCTTTGTTGATTTCGCTAACCTGATAAAAATAAGCATCTTCATTTCTGTCTATGTCTTCAAACTGTAAAATCAACTTAAGCATAGCGCGCATACTAAACTTATAATAAAGCCTAAAATCAACAAGGTTTGCGGTAAATACGCGTCGCCCTTGGTAATCATCTAAATGGCTATAATTATGCCTAACATCGACCTGCCAATGGTTATTAATATCCCAAACAGCCTGCGATTGTGTGGTTAAAACATCGCCTAGCTGCTCATTAGTGTAATCTATACGGCTTGCATATTCGGCGTATAACGATAATCTCAGATCTTTAGTAGGTCTAAAAGCCGTATAAAAATAACCAATATTTTGGTTATAAAACTTGCCGTTATAATTTTCATAGCGATTTAACAAACCCAGCTCAAATACAGACTGCTTTTGACCTTGAAAAGTCATGTAACCTTCGTATTCTTCTTCAAGTAACTCGCCATTTTGCGCCCAAGTTTTATCCCAATCGGCGGTGTATGACCAGGTTGTTAGCATGTCATGTTCATCACCATACCAAGTTTGTCCGCCACCAAAGCCTACTTTTTCATAGTCTACCTTTTCTTGATAACCTAAATCGGTGCGGTAATCCTCACCAATATTGTCATAGGTCGCGTAAAGCTTATAATCACGCTTATCGCGTGTCAGCTTTAATGCATACGCCATATCCGACTGAGAATCTGCTAAATTGTAGTTATCTACTAAAAATTTAGAGTTGTTGGTGTCAGCATGGGCTATTTGATAGTTAAGTGTATCTGACTGATTAAACCAATAGCTGCCATCAACCGATAGCACCGTATTATGGTAGTCGCTACTTTCTCTATGTGTTGAAGTAACACCAACAGTCCCTTGCTGGCCAATATCATATTGATAACGTGCCACTGCCGCCTTGGTTTTATCATTTAGGCTGGCAAAACCAGACCCTTGGTTACTAGGCAGTAAAACATTACTGTTGTCGTCATCAGCAAACATAACCGCATAGCTATGGCTGTCGGTTTTACCGGTGAGCTTGGCGCCAATATTTGGCTCAGCTATGGTACGGGTATACAGCAGCTCAAATAAGTTACTTTTAAAGTAAGACGCGCCATCTAAGAAGAACGGACGTTTTTCAGCGTAATAAATAGAATAAGTGGTGTTTACATCCAGTTCTAACGAATCGGTTTCTACCTGAGAAAAGTCTGGGTTTATGGTGGCATTAATTACCGCATCTTTGGTAACCCCCCAACGAAGATCAAGCCCTATCTCAGTGTCTACATCGCCATTATCCCACGCACCAGGTACTTGTGTTTTTTGATCGTTTCTCAGTGCGGTTAATGTTGGCGTTAATTGCAGGTTTTTACTCGGTGCTAAATTATTAAATCCGCTTATTTTATCAAACTGACATAAACTACATTTAATATCACGGTCAAAGCCTGTGCTTGATAATTGATACAACACATCACGCTGATAGTTTCGCATTACAGCAAAACCCCAGGTAGATTGATCTTTATTTTGCGCAAATCGCAGCGCTTTAAACGGAATACGCATTTCAACCACGTAACCTTGCTCGTTTATGGTACCGGCACTGTCCCAAATGGCATCCCACGATAAGTCTGACACCCATTCATCGGTATCCGTCATGCGAAGGTCACCTTGAGCGCCCAGTGGGTTTACATAAAACTCATAGCCTGTACGTTCATCGTTAAAGGTATCAATCACCAAACCGACAGTATCATCTTGCCAGAGGGTATCTCTGTCACGAAGCGCCGCACGAATTTTACTCGGATCGGGGTCATAAGCCACAAACGCCACATATAAATTATGACCATCGTCATAAAGGTATGCATCTGTTTTTACTGGCGGTGTGCCTTTTTCATTCGGCTCATCTTGATAATTTACCGCAACATGTGTTGCCTGCTGCCAATGTGGCTCGTTAAGCACGCCATCTACATCAATATTTTTATTAATGTGCGCGAGTTGATAATTAAGCTTATCGGCAAGTGCATTAGGGCTGAGAGTTAAACCGAGGCTGAAGCTGATAAAAAACAGCAATGTTGTTATTTTTATAGGTATAAAGTACTGCATAAACATCCATTTAGGTTTATTTACTTGTTAAAAGTAAACTTTGCTCAGGAGTGTAAATTATACAGGTACATTTGTTAATAGTTGCGCGCTATTATTTGCAATAAAATTAACAAAAAACTAATACACAACGAAGTGGAATGATTATGTGTCGAGAAGTTTTAATTTATTAGCCACACCATTCCAGCTATCGGCATCATCTGGGGCGGGTTTAACTTGCGTTATACGTGGCCATATTTCTGCTAGCTCCGCATTTAATTGGGTAAACTCTTTTTGCGATTCAGGTAATTCATCTTCTTGAAAAATAGCATCAGCGGCACACTCAGGTACGCATAAACCACAGTCAATACAGTCAATAGGGCTAATAGCCAAAAAATTAGGACCTTCAAAAAATGCATCTGCAGGGCATACTGATACGCAATCAGTGTACTTACATTTTATACAGTTTTCGGTGACTACAAACGCCATAATGGTTTAATACCTAATGTTTCACAATAACAGTTGCGGATCATACCCAACCCTTACCAAAACACAATAAATAAGTGCCAAAAGTGGGCAATTTAACGTAACATATGGCGCTTATAAATAAGCGCTTTGTGCACACCCCTTATTGTGAGCGGAATTTAATCCCCACTATGACACCTAAAGAGATATTAATGATACGTTTAACCGAAATAAAGCTGCCGCTTGACCATGACGAAAATGCCATTGGCCAAGCCATCATCAATAAATTAAATATAAGCCCTGAGCAGCTACACAGCTACAATGTGTTTAAACGCGGTTACGATGCACGTAAAAAAAGCGCCATTTTACTGATTTATACGCTTGATGTTGAAGTGGATAACGAAGCACAACTGTTAACCTCGTTTGAAAAAGACCAACACGTTAAAGTCTCCCCTGACACCAACTACAAATTTGTAGCGCACGCCAATAGCAGTATTAAAGAACGCCCTGTGGTAATTGGCTTTGGCCCTTGTGGCTTATTTGCCGGTTTAGTGTTGGCACAAATGGGCTTTAACCCAATTATTTTAGAGCGCGGTAAAGAAGTGCGTGAGCGCACCAAAGACACCTTTGGCTTTTGGCGTAAAAAGGCCCTTAATACAGAATCAAACGTACAGTTTGGTGAAGGTGGCGCAGGCACGTTCTCAGACGGTAAGCTCTACAGCCAAGTAAAAGACCCTAAACATTATGGTCGTAAAGTCATTACTGAGTTTGTAGAGGCCGGCGCTCCTGAAGAAATTTTATACGTGAGTAAGCCGCATATTGGTACCTTTAAACTGGTAACCATGATTGAAAAAATGCGTGCACGTATTATTGAACTTGGTGGAGAAATTCGTTTTAGCACGCGCGTTGACGATATCCATTTAGACAACGGCCAAGTGACTGGGCTTACGCTTTCTAATGGTGAACAGCTCGAAACTCGCCATGTGATATTAGCGGTTGGCCACAGTGCCCGCGATACGTTTAAAATGATCCACGATAAAGGCATTTATGTTGAAGCTAAACCCTTTTCAGTGGGCTTTAGAATAGAACATAAGCAATCAATGATTGATGAATGCCGCTTTGGCGATAATGCGGGTAACCCTATTTTAGGCTCTGCAGATTACAAATTAGTACACCATTGTAATAACGGCCGTACTGTATATAGCTTTTGTATGTGCCCTGGCGGCACAGTAGTTGCCGCAACATCTGAAGAAGGCCGAGTCGTCACCAATGGCATGAGCCAATATTCACGTAGTGAACGTAATGCTAACAGCGCTATTGTAGTAGGTATTTCGCCAGAAAAAGACTTCCCTGGGCATCCCCTAGCCGGCATTGATTTACAGCGTAAACTAGAAGAGCAAGCCTATGAACTTGGTGGTAAAAACTACGATGCCCCTGCACAGCTTATCGGCGACTTTTTAAAAGGTAAATCATCGGCTAATTTAGGCGATGTACAGCCTTCGTATACGCCGGGCATAAAACTGACTGATTTGAGCAACGTATTACCTCCTTTTGCGATTGAAGCCTTGCGTGAAGCAATTCCTGCTTTTAACAAGCAAATTCGTGGTTTTTCAACTAATGATGGCTTACTCACTGGGGTAGAAACGCGTACTTCATCACCAATAAGTATCAAGCGCGATAAAACCTTCCAAAGTATTAATACTAAAGGGCTTTACCCTGCAGGTGAAGGCGCGGGTTATGCGGGTGGTATTTTATCAGCGGGTATTGATGGTATTAAAGCCGCAGAGGCGGTTGCGTTATCGATGCTAGAAAACGCCTAACTCGATTTAATCGACCTTTATCGAAAAACCTCACATTGTGAGGTTTTTTTGTGCTAAAAATAACCTGTGTTTCCATAAAATAGATAATAACAATGAGTATAAAACGGCTACTTTTAACCTTATGTGTTTGTACAATAACTAACTTACACGCAGCGGCTAACAATACAGAGCTTAAAACCATTAGTGACATTCACAGTGCCTATAAAAATAATAGCACTACAGCTGAACAGCTTACCCGCACTTATATCGACAGAATAAACGCGCTCAATCCTAAATATAATGCGGTAATTAGTATTGAGCCCACTGCAATTGAACAAGCCAAACAACTCGATGCATTGTTTAAAGCCGGAAAATGGGCAGGCCCTTTACATGGTATTGCGGTATTACTAAAAGATAACATTGAAACAACAGGTACATTACCCACCACAGCGGGCTCATTAGCACTTAAAAATAACATTACCAATAAAGATGCCTTTGTGGTTAAACAATTACGCCAAGCAGGGGCGATTATTTTAGGCAAAGCGAACTTAAGTGAATGGGCTAATTTTCGCTCATCGTATTCGTCATCTGGTTGGAGTGCAATAGGTGGGCAAACCCATAACGCCCATGATGTAACGCGTAATCCGTGTGGCTCAAGTTCGGGCTCTGCTGTCGCGGTTGCTTTAAATTTTGCACCTATTGCGCTGGGCACTGAAACCGACGGCTCAATTACCTGCCCTGCATCTGTTAATGGGGTGTACGCCATAAAACCCAGTATGGGACAAGTTTCGCGCGCAGGCGTGGTGCCACTTTCTAGTAGCCAAGATTCGGTAGGCCCCATGGCACATTCTTTAAAAGATGCACTCGCAGTATTGTCCGTCATTCAAGGGGAAGACCCTAATGATGTATCAACACTCAACGTAAATAGAAAGCTTGATAGTATAGCGCCTAAGCCGTCACTGAGAATAGGCGCTTTACCTGCCAGTAAGTTTACTGTGGAAACACAAAAACTTTACGCTAAACAGCTACAAGCATTAAAAGACGCGGGTCATACCGTTGTCAATGTTGAAGTAAAAGATGATTTAAGCACACTTTACGTTGATGAATACGCCATCTTGCTTTACGACTTTAAAGCCGAAATTAATCACTATTTAAGCCAAACGCCAACGCAAGTAACGGTAAAAAGCTTAGACGATTTAATCGCATTCAATACCGCAAATAAACAGCAAGAAATGCTCTACTTTGAGCAAGATATTTTACAGCAAGCCAACGCGGTTGATTTGAGTGAGAAACAACAATATCAAAAAACCAAGGCGCGTTATCGCGCACTAGCAAACCGCGCTATTAGCAATTTATACCGCAATAATAAGCTAGATATTGTGATTGCACCCACCGTTTCGCCCGCCTGGAAAACCGATTTAATTAACGGTGATAACTTTAAAGGCAGTAGTAGTTCATTGCCTGCCATTGCAGGAACAACCCATATCACTTTGCCAGTAGGTAAAGTAAGCCACTTACCGGTTGGGTTGTCGGTTATTGCTAATCAAAATGCTGAAGCGGCTGCTTATGCGTACGCTGCTATTATCGATAATGTATTAGGCATAAAAAAACCTGAGTAAACTCAGGTTTTTTAATGGCTTAGCTATCTTACTTTTTAAGTGATAGCTTTTCGCCTTTTAAGCTTTTACGTACATTAGAAATACGCGAACGGTTCTTCGCTCTCGCTTCACCGGTAGCTTGGCCTGATGGCTTATTAGCACGGGTGCGGCGTAAATGCGCTGGCTTTTTACCAATTTTATCAATCAGTACTTCACGATTACTTACTTCGTAACCTTCTAAGTAAACACGTTTAATTTTTTGACCAATTAAGGTTTCAATTTCAAACAACATGTTTTCTTCTTCGCGGCTAACAAACGAAATTGCTTGTCCTTGGTTACCAGCACGGCCTGTACGGCCAATGCGGTGTACGTAATCTTCAGCAAGCCAAGGTAAATCAATATTAATAACGCGCGGTAAACCGTCAATATCGATACCACGGGCTGCCACTTCTGTTGCAACTAGCACGCGTACTTTGCCTTCTTTAAATTCACGCAACGCACGACGACGGTTACCTTGCGATTTATCGCCATGACATACTGCCGCTGGGATACCGTCTAGGTTAAGTTCAGTCACTAACTCATCTGCGGTTTCTTTCATGTTTACAAACACTAGCACTTGCTGCCAGTTTTTCTTACCAATCAGTTCAGAAAGCAACTCTTGCTTACGGCGCTCTTCTACTGGGTAAACCACGTGTTGTACTGTGCTTGCGGTGCTGTTAGTTTGATCAACACGGACAATTTCAGGCTGCTTTAACACTTTAGAGGCAAACTGTTTAATTGCTGCTGGGAAAGTAGCTGAAAACAATAAAATTTGACGCTCATCAGAACAGCTTTTTATTACGCTTTGCATGTCATTAATAAAGCCCATATCAAGCATACGGTCAGCTTCATCAAGGACTAAGTGTTTTACTTGGGCAAGGCTTAAGTTACCTAAACGAATATGATCAAGTAAACGCCCTGGTGTTGCTACTACAATATCCACACCTTCTTTGAGTGCAATTTCTTGTCCTGCGGTATTAACACCACCAAATAAACTCACTACTTTTAGCGAAGTGTACTTAGCAAAGTCTTTAAAGTTATTCGCTATTTGCTCTGCAAGCTCACGCGTAGGTGCAAGGACTAAGGCGCTTGGCGCATTCGTAGTACTGCTATCTGACTCAAATAACTTTTGGATAATAGGGAGTGCAAAGGCAGCGGTTTTACCTGTGCCGGTTTGCGCACTCGCTAAAACGTCTTTACCTTTACGAACAGCCGGAATAGCTGCGCGCTGAATGGGCGTAAGGGTGTGGTAATTAAGTTCGTCTAACGCCTGAATAAGTTCAGGGGCAAAACTAAAAGATTTAAAATTCATTGCTGTATAACCTGCGGCCACATTATCAAGGGTCGCAAATTATACAGTAAAATCGCTTAAACAGTTAGTTTTAAACACCATAAAACACTAATTTATAAAATGCGGGGTAATTAGCTATTATTAGACGCTGTTTGAGTTAGCTAAATGATTTTAACTCGCAATATTAATCCTCGCTTATTCACTTCTTTATTGCGATTTTATAAACTTTACACCGTTCTTTTACATTGTGTTACATAACCATTTGCATTTAAATAAAAAAAGCAGGTACACTTTCCCGCCCATTTTGTTGGGTGAATATAAATTAAAGGAAATTAATAATGATAAAAAGATGTTTAACTGCTGCGGTATTAGTAAGCGCGTTTGTTTCAATGCCGTCACAAGCAAAAAGTGGCATCAACCCATGGCAACAATGCGGTATTGGCGCGATGGTTTTCCCAGATAATGGCGTTGCTGCAGCAATTTCTAATATTATTTGGGATTTAGGCACAACTGCAGTGTCTTCTAACATCTCTTCAGTAGAAAGTTGTGAAGGCGCTAACGTAAAAACAGCGCAGTTTATTCAACAAACTTTTCCTGTATTAGAACAAGAAATAGCACAGGGTGAAGGCGAGTATATCGCTGCAATGCTTAACGTACGTGGTTGTGATGTAACTGCACATCAACAAATTATCACTTCGGTACGTAACGATTACGCAAACGCGCCAATAGACAATGCACAAGCATTTTATGAATTAGTTGAAGGTAAAATTACAACTAACTTTTCATCTCAATGCGCTGCAATCTAATAATTAAAGGGCTTAACAGCCCTTTTTTTTGGTTAAACAATGAAACCTCTATTTTATTTAATTAGTGCTTTTTTATTCATCTCTTTCTCAAGCTCTGCCACGCAATCTATCTCTGTTTTAGCCAAACACCCAATATGGTTGAAATTAGGGCATTACAAAAACCAACCAGCTACCATCAGTTATATTACTAACGCATCATTTTTTATTGCAGATAACGGACGTACTGATCCGGCTGCCGAATTAAAAGCAACAATCCATGCTTTTAATAACCTGCCCTCAATGCCATGTCGCTACCCTGCTCGTTACCAATGGCTCAAAGAGCAAGGTTTAACCTTTTCAATGCCAGCTGCAGAGTGCCCAAAATTAAAGCAATGGCGAGAGCAACAAGCAATTCACTCTGTTAGTTTAGTATTTGCATCTGGTTATATGAGTAATCCCGCATCATTATATGGTCATTTATTACTTAAACTTAATCGCTCAACCGAATCAAAAAACAAATTATTAGATTACAGTATTAACTATGGCGCACACGTTCCAGATAATGAAACGGCTTGGTGTATATTCTCAAGGGCTTGTTTGGTGGTTATAAAGCCGGTTTTTCAGATCAATTGTTTTATCGCCACCAGCACAACTATGGTGAAATAGAACTAAGAGATTTATGGGAATATACCCTCAATCTAAACGAGCGCGATGTGGTTTTTATTGCTAATCACTTATGGGAAATTTTAGGCACTGAATTTGATTATTACTTTGCCGATGAAAACTGTGCATTTCATCTTGCGCAAATTATTGAACTTGTTATTGGCGATCAACTAACCAGCGAAGGCGCTCCTTGGGTAATACCTGCCACTATTTTTTCAAGGTTAAACTCGGCCACTTACCAAGGGCAATCAGCGGTTAAAAACATCACATTTACCCCCTCGCGCGACACTGTATTTTCAAAATATGTGCAATCTTTAAGTGAAAAAGAGCTCAGCTTTGCTAAACAAATTTTTGCCGAATCAGCAGTACTTAAAAACGAATCGTTTTTAGCTTTGCCAGTACAGTCTCAAAAAGCCATTATTGGCGCTCTATTTGAACTTGTACAAGTTAAACAAATTCAAAAACAAACTCCTGTAAAAATAAGTGAGTTAAAGAATGCGCTAATCAAAGCGCGCTTAAAGCTGCCAATGGGCGAAAACAAAGTTAGATTTCAATTTACCCAGCAGCCACCACATAAAGGCCAAAAGCCCTCTAACAGCTCAGTTTCTGCGGTGCACACGGCTGAGCAAACACAGTACACTTTGGGTTTTAGGTTGAGTTATTTTGATACCCTTGCCTCTGATATTGCCCGCATTCCATTTTCTAATTTAGAAATGTTAGATACCGAGCTGATGTTTACTGATGGCGAAACTTACATAAACAAAGTTCATTTATTAGATTTGGAGTCATTCAATCCAAACCAATTATCTTGGGCTAATGAATCTAAGTGGTCGTGGAAAATTAATGTTGGATTCGACAGACAACCAGCACTGTGCAGAACCTGTAAACGTAGCTTTGTTATGGGGGGAGCCGGACAAGCTTGGCAATTTAGCAACAACACCTTAGCCTATAGCTTAATTAATGGTTATTTAGGTGATTTAGCTAAAAACAGCCACTTTTATGATTCGTCGGTAGAAGTGGGGATTATTACTGGTACTGACTCAGGTATTAAACTTAAAGCATCCTACGAAAAGTCATTCTTAAATGCCAAAAACCCTGCGCAAACCAAACTAGAAATGGCAGTGCCTTTAAGCCAAGATATTGATATTAGATTATCGGTCACTCACGCTAATTCAGCTATGTGGCAGCTTAAACTCAACTACTATTGGCAGTGATATAAAAAGGCAGCCTCTGTGTTTACAGTAGGCTGCTTTGAAAATTTAGTATTTAATAAATAGTCTAACAGTTTAAGATAAAATCAAAACCTTACTAATATCCACACACTGCGCTCGACTACCGACAAAATCTTGCTCATTAAGCTGATTAATTAGGGTTTCACCTTGTTGCTGTTGCTCATCGCTAAGCGGCACATAAGGCATTCTAAACACTGGGTTAACCGCGCCTGTCATGATCATCGCGGTGTTAATGGCAATTGGGTTTGGCTCGCAAAACAGCCAGTTCATTAATGGTTGTAATGAATTATTTAGCGCATCATTTTTGCTATCCATTAATTGACGGAACAAACCCGGGATCAGGTTAGACGTAACTGAAATAACGCCATGTGCATTATGGATATGGCGTGCATCGTGTGCTTCGTCATCATTACCAGACCAACACGCAATACCCTGTCGTTCATAGTGCGCTATACGCTCATTGCCACCACATTCTTTAACACCAATAAAGTGCTCATGCTGGGCCAGTGGTTCAATAATATCAGGGGTGAGGTCTTGACCTGTGCGCCCTGCTACGTTGTAAATAAACGCCGGACCAATATCAAGCACACGTTTAAAGTGCTCTTTAACACCGGCAATTGATGTGCGCCCGTAGTAAGGGTTAATTTGTAATGAGGCATGCATGCCGCTGGCAAAACCATATTTTGTTGCTTTAATTGCTTCGCGCGTATTATTACTACCGGTGTTACCTATAATCAGTAATTGCTCACCAAATTTATTGGCACTGTGCGCAATTAGCATTAAGTGCTCTTCCCAGTTCATTAACTGGCCTTCACCGGTGGTGCCACCAACAACTATGCCGTCAACACCCGCTGCAATTTGTATTTCAACGAGTTCATCATACTTTGCAAGATCGATCTCACCATTGGCTAAGTAAGGTGTTTTAATTGCAGTAATAAGGCTTGCTTGTTTAATTTGTTCTAGGGTGCGCATAAAAAAATCATTGTTATTAATACTTGGCCTATTTGTACCATATTTACCGCGCTATTTGCAGTGATAGCCAGTATTTAATTATAAAATGGCTTGTGTTATTGGGTTTGATGATACAAAATAAACAACTGTATAAATAAACAGTATTTTGTTTTTTACTATTAAGCGAGCCACTATGCGTTTATCTGACTATTTAAGCACTCACTTTTATCACACTGATGAGTTATGCCAAGCACTCAACATAGACACTGAAACTCTTGAAGATTGGCAAGCTCAAAGCATTTTTCCTAAGCCAAGTTATTGCATTAAAAACCAGATGAGTTGCAGCTCTTACTCAGGCTTATATGAGTGTGAAGAATACGACGATTATTATCCCCGAGGTTGTGTAAATTGGGGGCAAGGATTAGTTAAACAAAAAATTGAATCATCTAACCAAGCTTTTAATCTGTTTGCCCAGCACTATACCCAATGTTTAGCAAAGCTTGCTCAGCAAGGCTTTATATTTAACGAAGAATTGTTTGGCTGTGAAATAGAAGAACATTTACAGCAAGTGTGGCAACAATTTTTATGCAGTAAATATGGGGTGCTCACCCAAAACGGCTTAATTGATGAAATTGTGGCTGTGGATATTGGCAGATTATTAGTAGACGATATAACCGAACTGCGCAGCAAAGCCAGTTTAGATAAGGATGAGCGCACCCGCATTCACCCTGCCATGAAGCTTTTAAATAAAGCCCTTAGCCATGGCGCCGATCACGAAAAGCAACTCACATTACGTAGCCGCTATATTGATGCCCTTATTTTAAAATACGACTTATCGATTAAGTAAAGGGTCGTGTTTGGCTGGGGCCGGTTAGCTTATTTATGGCCTAGCGCTATTTAGCAATTACAGCCCAGCTTAACCTGCGTTTTAAAGTTACGGCCTGTATTTTAGCAGCAGCTTTAAACGGCAGAGTGTAACCGATTGTTGTAGCTTTACTTTGCAAACCTTGAAAATAATTGACCAAAGTTCTCTGGAGGCACCTCTTCAACATTACTTCCGTGTCTTACATAATACTTCCCATCGTATATTGATGGCTTGTCATCAGACTCTATTTTTAAAATTATGACGTCTTTTTCAAAATATCTAACAGTCGTTATATTTCTTGATAGATTGTCTTTATCTCTATCACTTATAGGTTGATTCTTAATCAGTTGGACAAGTTTGGTGAAGTACTTATCAATATCAGAATGATGTTTATTAGCTTCGGCATCAACCCCAGTAATATAGAACGAAGAATATGATAAGTAATCATTACCATAAATTGATTGATAACGATCTGCTGTGATTTTATTATCCGCAACGCCTAACAGGCAATAGCCTGAAGAACCTGAGAAGGTATTTGCCATGGAAGTTAGTGTCTTTATTACCTTTGAAAAAGTATCTAAATCCAATTCGCTGGCATCTTCTGTTAAAGCATGAAGTCCTACCTTAAAATCATATAAGGCTTGTTCAGTTGAAGATTGCATTAGAATATTTTCAAACCTAGTTACCCACTGGTTCCTAGCTGGATCATTTTCCTGCGCTTTACTAAAGCAACCTCGAATGACACCATATAAAGCATCTGATTGAGTTTGTTTTTCTTTAGCAGACCAGTTGCCACCGCCCGATGCTAGTGAAATTGTTTTATCTCCAGCTTTATCTAAATGCCCTATCAGACTAGTTTTATCAGTGATTTCCATATTTTCTACAATTAAAAGCTTATAGAAGGCGTAAAAAACGATTTGAAAATATCTTGATATTTTTGCTTGCTGACTGTCAAATAACAGAGAGTTGAATGTTTTACCTGATTGCTCAACAACATCAATGATTTTGTCAAAAACATGTTGAATATTCGCAATAACTGTCTCTTCATTTACTTTTTGTATTTGTAATTCTACTGTTTCAGAAAGAGATGACTCCTCACTATTTAACAAAGAAAAACCGTATAGTTGGTTCAATATATCTGAACTTGAACGAAGCCCTTTTTCTATTGAAACCCAAGCGACAATGTCAGCTATAACTTCTTCATCTTGAGATTGCCTTAACGCTTCTTTTGTTATTATATTATTTTTAATCCAGAATATATCTTCAACAGAGATGCCATAATCTAAGTTTCTATTAGTTATACTGATATTTTTCATAGCATTTAAATCTAGAATATCTGATGCACTTGAGTCACCTCTAATGTTGCTTGCAAGCTTCCTAACTATGGATGCAAATTTGCTTATTGCCCCTGCTTGTCTTAACTCTTGTTTAGATAGGTGCCTGCCACCAGAGTTTAATCGTCTAAAAACCTCATCAATATGGCTATCACCAGATTCTTGAAAAACTGATAATGGGATTTGATATCTTACGATTTCTGCACATATCTGGCGATCAAGAGGCGTTCCTTTTTGAGTTACTTTATTACTATCCATCAAGAATTTAGTATCAGCCATTGTTTCTAGGTTGAAATATTGGCCACTCAAATCAAACTCTTGATCAATAAAAGACATGATTGCATTCATTCGTTGCATCCCATCAATTATTTCAAGCTTCCTTCCCTTTTCAGTGGAGACTTCTGCAAGCAATATCAACGGTACAGGATACCCACTAACGATAGAGTCGATAAAAGACCTTTTTTCCTCAACAGTCCAAACTAACTTACGCTGATACCTGCGATTAACTAGAAATACTTCCTTTAAGTAAGAACCGTACAGACTTTGTATGCTCTCACCTTTAATCGACAGCTCTGTTGTTTCACTCATATCTTTTTATATCCTTAAATTTATTACATCGGCAAATTTTCTATTAGGACTATAACGCTTTGCTCACTGCGAATATTTGTCTTATGCAGCCTTTTATTATAACTTTGCATATACCTTTGCTATTTTATGATTAATTTCAGTTGCCAACATTTGAGCCTGACGCATGGTGCTTTGCACCAACTCCCAGTTAGCCCAATGCTGCTCCCATTTTTCTTTACCCACCACAGACTCAAAATCAACTTTCGTTGGCTCTAGCCACGCCTCATATTTATGCAATGTTTCGATGCGTCGGTTAAGGTCTGAAACGCCTCTAGATTTTGGCGACAGTTTTGCAGAACTCGTAATCCAAGTATGCCAGGGTTTATTGCCTTTTGATTGATTGCATTTACCGCAGGCGGGAACCAAATTGTGGATTTCGGAAACATAACCAGTTGGCTTCTTATTAACCACCAAAGGCCGTAAATGATCCCACTCTGAAGCTGTAGCACCACAATAAGCGCACTGGAAGCTATCGAAATCCATGCCAAGAATATCTAATGCATCTTTAACTTGCTCATTTGTTGGAACAATTATTGGAATAATTGAATTTATAAATGAGTTAGTAATACTTGACGACCTCCCCGTGATTTTCATCGGGGTTGGCATCCTGAATAGTGATAAGTAATCCATGGTTCCCTTTAACTATAGCAATTTAATCTAAAAAACTTCCGGTTTATAAACCGTCAAATGTCCATACATTCCTTTTGCATTTATATTAACCATCAAAAAATATTTGTAAACAAATAGTTATCTCCTAACCTGTTTATGATTAGCAAATTATACCAACAAGGGTGTGCTCAGTAATATCAGACAAACCACTGCTATCGATGCAAACAGCAGTATCTTATTAAAGATTGCTATTATGAAATCGCCTTTATTATGAAACGGTATTGGGTTTAAAAGAACAGCTGAAAAGGATGATATTTGAAGGGAGTATTTGTAGATGATATTTCAAAAAAGGAGCTGTAAGTTACAGCTCCTGTTTTGGTATTAACTGAGTGTCATTTAACCAATAGTTTTATACACATCAATATTGGTAGAGGTAATAAATTCACCTACTGCATCACCAAACGCTTTAAAGTGTGGTGCGTTTTTATGGGCTTCAAAATGCTCATTAGACGCCCATTGCTCACTCACTAAATAGGTGGTTTGCTCAGCATCGTTTTTAACTGATAGTTCGTAACGCAGGCAGCCTACTTCTTGGCGCGAGGACTGTTGTAAGTTTTCGAGCTCGGTTAATAGACGCTCTGCATCGCTATTTTCACTCGATAGTGTAGCAATTACCGTTAACATGGGTGTTCCTTGTTTAAAAATAAAGGTGCAGCTCAACTGCACCTGTTCTGGTTCTGGCTTTTTGGTTATTGATCCCACTGTGGTGCAAAATCGGGCGTTGCTTGGCGGTCGTTGCAATCAAGGCCATCAATTCGCGCTATATCTTCATCATCAAGTTTAACTTTGTCGTTAAAGTTATCTTCTAAGTTTTTACGCTTGGTCGATGATGGAATTGTGGTCATGCCGTTCGCATTTTCCCATGCAATAACCACTTGCGCTGGCGTTGCATCGTGTTTATTAGCAATATCTATAATGGTTTGATCGTTTAACACTTTACCAACCACAAACGGCATATAGGCTGTTACATGTATGTCATGTTGAGCACAAAAGGCGCGCAGTTTGGTATTGGTTAAATAGGGATGCACTTCTACTTGGTTAGTAAATATTTCACGCGAGTCTAACGTTTGCATCGCTTCTTTTAAGTTCGCAATAGTGAAGTTTGATACACCAATATGTTTGGTTAACCCTAACTTTTTAGCTTTTAGTAGCTCAGTCAGGTATTCGCTCATAGGCTCATTGTTTGATGGTGCAGGCCAGTGAACTAGCAATAAATCAACCGAGTCAACTTGTAACTTTTCTAATGATTTTTCTACACTTGCGATAAAGTCGTTTTTATTGAGTTTATTGTTCCATACTTTGGTAGTAATAAATAACTCATCTCTGGGAATATTACTGTCTTTAATGGCTTGGCCAACTTGCTCTTCGTTACCATAAATTTGCGCGGTATCAATGTGGCGAAATCCTACTTCTAACGCCATTTTTACAGATTCATAAGCAGTTTTACCTTCTAAACGAAAAGTACCCATACCTAAGTCTGGCATTTCAATTACACGTTGTGTCATAGCTTTATCCTTATTAAATAATTGGTTTAAAATTCAAACGTCGCGTTTACTAAATACACCGATTACTTTTTGATTTAAAATTTTGACCTCATGAAAATACTGAGGCCATTCATTTTTATTTCAAGACTAACCTACATAAGTTTCGCTTTATTTAGCCTGAACATTTTGTTTATCTAGCCTGCCACTGTACCGGGTGACTATTAAAGCCAGCAATGAAACAACGGCGCCAATCCATGCGGTATCTTTTAGTTCCATGTGCTCTACTACAAGGCCCCCCGTAATAGAACCCAATGCTATGCCAATGTTAAATGCTGCTATATTTAATCCAGATGCAACATCGACTGCGTTAGGAGTATGTTGCTGAGCTTGCTTAACAACATAAAGCTGCAAACCAGGTACATTACCAAATGCAAATGCCCCCCAAACTAATATGGTTAATACGGCAGCAACCTTTGACTCCATGGTAAAAGTAAATATCAGTAGAATTACAGTAAGTGCACTAAAAATAATGCTCAGCGCACTGATCGGGCCTCGCTTGTCAGCTAATTTTCCACCCCATATATTACCAACAGCCACTGAGACACCATATACCAGCATAATTATGCCAATTGTTGAAGATGCAAATCCAGTCTGCTGCTCTAAAATGGGGGCCAAGTAAGTAAACGCAGTAAACGTGCCGCCATAGCCTAAAATTGTCATTAAATACACAAGCAGTAATCTAGGTTTAGTAACAACTTGAAGTTGCTCTTTAAAGGTTGCCGGTACTGATTGCTTTAAATTTTTAGGTACTAATACAGCACTTCCAATTAAAGCGATAATACCAAGTGATGACACCACTAAAAATGTAGCGCGCCAACCAAAGTGCTGCCCTATCCAAGTACCTAATGGCACACCCGTTACTAGCGCTACCGTAAGGCCGGTAAACATAATTGCAATGGCGCTAGCCTCTTTATCTTTACTTACTAAGCTTGTCGCTATCATTGAGCCAATAGAGAAAAATACACCGTGAGCAAGTCCAGTTAAAATGCGTGCTATTATTAACGTTTCGTAGCTAGGGGCTTGCCAAGCTAATAAGTTACCCATAACAAATAAGCCCATAAGACTTATAAGTACCACTTTTCGGTTCCAGCGACCCGTTAATGCAGTGAGAATCGGTGCGCCAATAGCTACACCAACCGCATATAAGCTCACTAGTAAGCCTGCTGATGGTAAGCTCACGCCTAAATCGTTTGCAATAGTTGGCACTAAACCCACTATAACAAACTCTGTTGTTCCAATTGCAAATGCGCTTAAGGTAAGCGCCCATAAAGCCAATGGCATAGTTACATCCTCATTTTTAAAATAGATGTACAGTGTGAGTAAAAATGCCTTTGCAATAAATGGCATAAATGGCAAAATACTTTTGTTTATTTTGCAAATATAAATGAGTGAATTTATGCCTGTTCAAGCTAAAACTGAAGATCTAGAAATGTTTATTACCATTGTTGATTGTGGCAGTTTTTCCGGTGCGGCTAGTTTACTTGATTTAAATGTAGCTAAGGTTTCAAGAGCACTATCTCGTCTTGAAAGCAGGCTAAACTGCACATTACTAAATAGAACAACACGCCGCTTAGAACTTACCGAGGAAGGGCATATATACATAGAATATGCGCGAAAGGCTTTAAACACGCTGCTTTGCGCCGAAGAAACAATTAACCTACTTAAGCAAGCTCCAAAAGGGCATTTGCGTATAGATGCAGCAAGCCCATTTGTTTTACATCAACTAGCACCTCTAGTTAATGAGTTTAAAAAGCAGTACCCACAAATCACCCTCGATATTACCTCACATGACAATATTATTGATTTACTTGAGCGCAAAACAGATTTAGCTATCCGCATTGGTGACTTAAAAGATTCAAACCTTCATGCGCGTAAATTAGGCCAAAGTAAATTGAAATTGGTCGCAAGCGCAGGTTATTTAAATAATGCGCCACCGTTACAGCAGGTTTCAGATCTTAAAAACCATAACCTAATTGGCTTCAGTGAGCCCAATACTCTTAATCAATGGCCCTTGAAGCATGAGCAATCGCTGCACTTTGATTTAAGGGCTAGCAGCGGCGAAACCATTAGACATTTATGTATTGCTGATCAAGGCATAGCACTACTCTCACAATTTATGATTGCCGAAGATTTGGCTTCTAAACGATTAGTAGAGGTGTTACCCAAGAGTATAAAAACCCCTAATAACCGAGAGTCTATTTATGGCGTTTATTACAAAAATGGGGCGGTTTCTTCACGTATTGTTGCTTTTTTAGATTTTATACAACCGCGATTGAGTTTATAAATCGCTTTTTAAATCAGTTTAAAGCCACTTAATGAAATAAAATATAATAATGACGGTTTTAAGATCAGTATCAGTATATACATTGAAGTTGCATTATTTAGATGAGGTAGTATGGATTCTTTAACACAAGTTGCGTTAGGTAGCGCTGTAGGGTACGCAGTATTAGGTAACAAAGTGGGCCGCAAAGCGGTGTTATGGGGCGCTATTTTGGGCACTTTACCCGATTTAGATGTGTTTTTACCCTATGGCGGCAGTGTTGAAGCATTTACTTATCACCGTGGCTTTAGCCATTCATTTTTTGTGCACTTGTTAATTAGCCCTTTGATTGTTTGGCTAATTTTAAAAATACACACTGGCATGCAAGCGTATAAAACACGTTGGTTTTGGTTAGTGTTTTTGTGTTTATCAACCCATGCACTATTGGATGCACTTACTGTGTACGGTACGCAATTAATGTGGCCACTTACAGAGCATCCGTTTGCAATTTCAAATATGTTTATTATTGATCCCCTCTACACGTTACCGCTATTAGTAGGGGTTATAGGCACTTTAATACCAAAAATAACCGCCCCAACCGCCTATAAAATTAACGCAATTACGCTCACAGTAAGTACTCTCTATTTATGTTGTTCGCTTATTCTTAAAGTTGTTATTGACGATAAAGTCAACACTGCGCTGCAAAACAAAGACATCACAGTCAATGAATACATTAGCACTCCAGCACCGTTTACTACTTTACTTTGGCGGGTGGTTGTGATGTCGGATGGGAAATATTATGAAGGCTATGCATCGGTGTTTGATACACCCAACGAGGTTACCTTAAATGCATACCAAACAACCCCTTCTTTACTAAACGAGATTAAAAATGAATGGGGTGTTAAACGCTTGCAGTGGTTTACAAAAGGGTTTTATTCCGTTCGCGAGCAGCAAGACAAAGTTATTCTCTCTGATTTACGCATGGGCATGGAGTGTGCTTATGTGTTTAATTTTGTTGTCGGTCAGAAAGATGGCTCAGCAATCAGTGTCGGTAATTTTGAAAAAATAAGTCAAAGACCCAACTTAAACAACCTACCTAAAATATGGGATAGAATTTGGCACCCCGATACCGTATTGGCATCGCCATTAGCAAAAAATAATTGTGTAGAGCAATAATACCAACTATAACTGCCATCTTTTGAGTAAACTCAACTCAATACCTTGTTGAGTTTACCTCTATTTAGTTAGGGGTTATCGTATAACTGGGTTCTGTTTTTTCCGCGCTCTTTGGCTTCATATACCGCATTATCGGCTTGGGCAAATAAATCAGTAAACGTCGTTTTCGCAGTACTCAAACTTGCCCCAATACTGGCGGTTACTGGGCGATTACCTACTTTAATTTCAGCAATTAATAAATGCAGCCTTTGGCAAAATGACAAAGTATCTGCTTTATTTGTATCTGGCACCATAATTAAAAACTCTTCACCGCCGTAACGAGAAATAAGGTCGGTTTGTCGACCAAAATGTTTAAGACGTTGCCCCAACTCTTTTAAAACTCGATCCCCTTCTAAATGCCCAAAGGTATCATTAACGACTTTAAAATTATCAATATCGATAATTAATAATGCAACCGACTGCTTTGATCGCATAGCCTGTTCGAGTAACAGCACGCTGCGGCAGTTCATCTCTCTTCTATTTAATAAATTGGTTAACTCATCGGTAGACGCTAAAGATTGTAAGCGTTCAGTTTGCGCTTCTAACTTTTCCCGTGTTTTAATCAGCTCGTCGTAAAGCTTATCTCGCTGAGTCGCGTTAAAAAAGCTCCAGTATATATAGCCCTTTTCATCAAGCTGAGCATTAACGGTAACCGCCATACGCTCGCCTTGGGCGCTGAGCATAATTAACTGCATTTCTTGACACGCTTTTTCATGCAGTAAGGTAGGAAGCACATAACTTTGTAAAAATATTTTTGATGATTTAGTTATAATTTTATCAACCGACTTGCCAATAAGCTCATTACAATTCCACTGTAATTCCTTTTGAAAATAAGTATTTGCATAAACAATAATGTTATCTGCATTTGTCACTAATGCACCATTTAAAAAGTGATCTGCGGAATAATCAGCAAACTTTTCATCTACTTTATCAAGTGACATGTGGCTAACTCACAAAATCAAAAATTAAACGGCTGACTGTTTCTGGGTGCGTCATATGAATACAGTGGCCATGCGCACTAATAACCTTAAGTGTTGCATTTGAAATTTCATTCGCTACAAACTCCCCAACAGAAGGCGCGGCTAAAGCATCATTTTCACTTTGTAAAATTAAAGTAGGCTGTTTTATATGTTCAAGTATAAAACGGTAGTCGGATAAAAACGTGGCTTCTGCAAAGGTTTTTGCAATAAGGGGATCGGTTGAGCAAAAACTTCCCGATAGTTCCGCTATAAATTCATCTGGATGAGAGTTGCCCATTACTAGAGGCGCTAAATAATTTGCCCAACCAATGTAATTTTTATCCATTAGGTTTAGTAATTCGTGAAGGTCTTGTTTTTCAAATCCACCAAAATAATCAGGGGGTAAATTTAAAAAGCACGGTGAGGGGCACACCATAACCAGCTTAGAAAATAGCTCTGGTTGCTCAATGGCAGCAAGTGCGCCAATGGTGCCACTAACCGAGTGGCCTATAAATGTAATATCGGTAAGTTCAAGTGCGGCACATATTTCTAGTACGTCTTTGGCATACCCATCAAGGGTTGAGTAGCGCTGTTTATTATATTTAGACACATCAGAGTTACCTGAGCCTACATAATCAAACAGCACTAAAGTAAAATGTTGTTCAAGGGCAGGAATAATAAATCGCCACATGTTTTGGTCGCAACCAAATCCGTGAGCCAACACCAAGGTTCTATCACCCTTGCCAATTATTTTGACGTTGTTTCTTTTGCGTATTTCATTTAAGTGCGGCATTAGAATGATCCTTTTCTTTGTTCACCCAATAAAAGTAGTATATTTATTAAACATAGTGAGGGCTACTGTTTATATAAATAAGTTTAACTTATTGCAAAGCTTTATACATCAATTAGTTAGTTTAAAAAATAATCAAGGGGCAAAGTACATACTATTGTATTGAATAAGTGTAATTAATTATTTCGCTTATATATAAAAACAATGCCTTTTTAACATTAAATTACAATCGTATAGCCAGTGTTAGCATAATGACTAATTAATATGCCTAATACAAACAGTTAGTTTTGGTGCTCATACTGTCCGCGATATACTTCAAATACTTTTAGCACGGTGTGTTGTTCTTTTGAAAGAGAGTCAAACCAGTCATCAAATAACTCATCATCTTCTTGTTCGCTTAATGCTAAATAATGAGCAAGCAATTCAATGATATCGTTATGAGAACATGCGAGTGAGTCAACTTGTTTTGCCAATACACTATGATCGCGCTCCCTAAGAGTGTCCATAACTCCCTGGTCGATTTGGTCCTGTTTCGTTTGAGCGTCACTCATAAACTACCTCTATTCTACGTGTTTAAATTTTTATTATTTTTTTTGCTGAAACTAG
>ERZ1673962.123-NODE-123-length-63963-cov-49.806472_pt1 | contig 63963 bp, 59 predicted proteins | sample MGYA00580188_ERZ1673962 | MGnify/ENA primary metagenome ERZ1673962 (study PRJEB41334, sample SAMN05608104) | rock metagenome | biome: terrestrial subsurface; feature: shale formation; material: shale | place: USA: Pennsylvania ... | reverse complement strand
CGCGAGGGACTTCGATGTCGAGCAAGCTAGAACAGTTGCAGGCCTTGTTGGCCCCCGTGGTCGAGGCGCTCGGCTATCAATGCTGGGGGATCGAGTTTCTGTCCCAGGGGCGCCATTCACTGTTGCGGGTCTATATCGATCATCCGGACGGCATCTTCATCGAAGACTGCGAAAAAGTGAGCCGTCAGTTGAGCGGTGTCCTCGACGTGGAGGACCCGATCAGTGTGGATTACACGCTCGAAGTGTCCTCGCCAGGCATGGATCGTCCTCTTTTCACGCTGGAGCAATACGCTACGCATGTGGGCGACCAGGTGAAAATCAAGCTGCGTTCGCCTTTCGAAGGGCGGCGCAACTTTCAGGGCGTCCTGCGCGGCGTAGAGGACCAGGATGTCGTAGTGCTGGTGGATGATCATGAGTATCTGTTGCCGATCGATCTGATCGACAAGGCCAACATTGTTCCCCGTTTTGATTGAGCGCGGATCCCGCGAACCCAAAGGATTGCGATAGGCGAGGCGTACGATGAGTAAAGAAGTACTGCTAGTTGTAGAGTCGGTATCCAACGAAAAGGGCGTGCCGGCCAACCTGATATTCGAAGCGCTCGAATTGGCCCTGGCGACCGCCACCAAGAAGCGCTATGAAGACGAGGTCGATCTGCGCGTGCAGATCAATCGTCAGAATGGAAGTTACGAAACCTTCCGCCGCTGGACGGTGGTCGAAGAAGCGGATTTCGAGGATCCGGCTCACCAGCTGACCCTGGACATGGCGCAGGAGCGCAAGCCCGATGCGAAGATCGGAGATGTACTCGAGGAAAAGATCGAGTCCATCGAGTTCGGCCGCATCGCCGCGCAGACGGCTAAACAGGTCATCGTGCAGAAGGTTCGCGAGGCTGAGCGTGCGCAGGTCGTCGAGGCTTATCGTGATCGCGTTGGCGAGATCATTTCCGGCACGGTGAAGAAGGTCACACGCGATAGCGTGATCGTCGATTTGGGTAATAACGCTGAGGCGTTGCTGGCTCGCGAAGACATCATCCCGCGGGAAACCTTCCGTGTTGGTGCTCGGATGCGCGCGCTGCTGAAGGAAATCCGTACGGAGAATCGTGGCCCGCAGCTGATCCTGTCGCGTACGGCCCCGCAGATGCTCATCGAACTGTTCCGTATCGAAGTTCCGGAAATTGCCGAAGGGCTCATCGAGGTCATGGCTGCCTCGCGTGATCCGGGCTCGCGCGCGAAAATCGCTGTTCGTTCCAAGGACAAGCGTATCGATCCGCAAGGCGCCTGTATTGGCATGCGAGGCTCGCGCGTACAGGCCGTGTCCGGCGAAATCGGCGGCGAGCGCGTCGATATCGTGCTGTGGGACGAGAACCCGGCCCAGTTCGTGATCAATGCTATGGCGCCGGCCGAAGTCGCTGCGATCATCGTCGACGAAGATGCTCACGCCATGGATATCGCTGTGGCCGAGGATAGCCTCGCCCAGGCCATTGGGCGTGGCGGTCAGAACGTGCGCTTGGCCAGTCAGCTGACTGGCTGGACGCTGAATGTGATGACCGAGTCGGATATCCAGGCCAAGCAGCAGGAGGAGACCGGCGACATCCTTCGTCACTTCGTAGACGAGCTGGACGTCGATGAGGAGCTGGCGCAGGTACTCGTCGAGGAAGGCTTTAGCACCCTCGAAGAAATCGCCTATGTCCCGATGGAGGAAATGCTTGGCATCGACGGCTTTGACGAAGACATCGTCAATGAGCTGCGCACCCGCGCCAAGGACCGTCTGCTGACCAAGGCGATTGCCACCGAGGAGAAATTGGCCGACGCCCAGCCGGCGGAAGATCTGCTCGCGCTGGAGGGTATGGACAAGGAATTGGCAGTCGAGTTGGCAGTCCGCGGCGTTGTTACCCGCGAAGACCTGGCCGAGCAGTCGATCGATGATCTGCTCGAGATAGACGGCATCGATGAAGAGCGTGCCGGCAAGCTGATCATGGCCGCCCGAGCCCATTGGTTCGAGTAAGTAATTAGCGGCCTGAGGAGAGAAATGCATGACGCAAGTCACGGTGAAAGAACTGGCCCAGGTGGTCGACACACCGGTCGAGCGCCTGCTTCAGCAGATGCGCGAAGCGGGACTGTCGCACACCAGCGCCGAGCAAGTAGTGACCGATAACGAAAAGCAGGCTCTGCTGGCGCATCTGAAGAGCAGCCATGGAGCCAAGGTGGACGAGCCGCGCAAGATCACGCTGCAGCGCAAGACCACCACCAAACTGAAAGTGGGTGGCAGCAAGACCATCAGCGTCGAAGTGCGCAAGAAGAAGACCTTCGTCAAGCGCAGCGCCGACGAAATCGAGGCGGAAAAGCAGCGCGAACTCGAGCAGCAGCGAGCCGCCGAAGAGGCCGCGCGCGCCAAGGCTGAGGAAGAGGCTCGCCAGCGCGCAGAGGAAGAGTCCCGTCGGCAGGCTGAAGAGCGCGCCCGCGCCGAGGCCGAGGCGAAGCCCGCACCCGTTGCACCGGCTGCTGCGGTAGAAGCGCCTGCGCCGGCGGCTGAGGAGCGTAAGCGCGAGGAGCCCCGCCGCGTGGAAGAACCGCGTCGCACGGAAAAGGCGCGCGACGACGATGAGCGTCGTGACCGCAAGCATGCGCAGCACCGCCCGTCGCTCAAGAGCAAGGCGCCGCTGACTCGCACCGTGCGCAGTGGCGACGACGACGCCGACGGTTTCCGTCGCGGCGGTCGTGGCGGCAAGTCCAAGCTCAAGAAGCGCAATCAGCATGGCTTCCAGAGCCCGACCGGGCCGGTGGTGCGTGAGGTTTCCATCGGCGAGACCATCACCGTGTCGGAGCTGGCGCAACAGATGTCGGTGAAGGCCGCCGAAGTCATCAAGTTCATGTTCAAGCTTGGTTCGCCGGTCACCATCAATCAGGTGCTCGATCGCGAAACCGCTCAGCTGGTAGCGGAAGAGCTGGGGCACAAGGTCAAGTTTGTCAGCGACAATGCGCTCGAAGAGCAACTGGCCGAATCGCTGAAGTTCGAAGGCGAGGCTGTTTCCCGTGCGCCGGTGGTGACGGTCATGGGCCACGTCGATCACGGCAAGACCTCGCTGCTCGACTACATCCGTCGCGCCAAGGTTGCTGCGGGCGAGGCGGGTGGTATCACCCAGCACATCGGTGCCTACCACGTGGAAACCGACCGTGGCATGGTCACCTTCCTCGACACCCCCGGTCACGCGGCATTTACCGCCATGCGTGCGCGTGGCGCGAAGGCGACCGACATCGTCATTCTGGTGGTGGCGGCCGACGACGGCGTGATGCCGCAGACGCAGGAAGCCGTGCAGCATGCCAAGGCAGCCGGTGTGCCGATCGTGGTCGCTGTGAACAAGATGGACAAGCCGGAAGCCAATCCGGACAACATCAAGAACGGCCTGGCTGCGCTCGACGTGATCCCCGAAGAGTGGGGTGGCGATGCGCCCTACGTCCCGGTTTCGGCCAAGGCCGGTACCGGTATCGACGAACTGCTCGAAGCGGTCCTGCTGCAGGCCGAGTTGCTTGAACTCAAGGCGACGCCGACCGCGCCTGGCCGTGGTGTCGTCGTCGAGTCGCGTCTGGATAAGGGCCGTGGCCCGGTAGCCACCGTGCTGGTTCAGGACGGTACGCTGCGCCAGGGCGACATGGTCCTGTGCGGCGTCAACTACGGCCGTGTTCGGGCGATGCTCGACGAGAATGGCAAGCCGATCAAGGAAGCCGGGCCGTCCATTCCGGTCGAGATCCTCGGCCTCGACGGCACGCCTGAGGCCGGCGACGAGCTGATCGTGGTGGCCGACGAGAAGAAGGCGCGCGAGATCGCGCTGTTCCGTCAGGGCAAGTTCCGCGAGGTCAAGCTGGCCCGTGCGCATGCCGGCAAGCTGGAAAACATCTTCGAAACCATGGGTCAGGACGAGAAGAAGACGCTGAACATCGTCCTCAAGGCCGACGTTCGTGGCTCGCTGGAAGCGCTGCAGAGCTCGCTCGGCGACCTGGGCAACGAAGAAGTGCAGGTGCGCGTGATCGGTGGCGGTGTCGGTGGTATCACCGAAAGCGACGCCAACCTCGCGCTGGCATCCAACGCCGTGCTGTTCGGCTTCAACGTGCGTGCCGATGCGGGCGCCCGCAAGATTGTCGAGCAGGAAGGCCTGGATCTGCGTTACTACAACGTCATCTACGACATCATCGAAGACGTCAAGAAGGCGCTGTCCGGCATGCTTGGCAGTGATGTGCGGGAGAATATCCTGGGCGTCGCCGAAGTCCGCGAGGTGTTCCGTTCACCGAAGTTCGGCGCGGTCGCCGGCTGCATGGTCCTCGAGGGCAATGTCTACCGCAACCGTCCGATCCGCGTGCTGCGTGACGACGTGGTGATCTTCGAAGGCGAGCTGGAGTCGCTGCGTCGCTTCAAGGACGATGTCGCCGAAGTGCGCGCCGGCATGGAGTGCGGTATCGGCGTGAAGAGCTACAACGACGTGAAGGCTGGCGACAAGATCGAGGTATTCGAGAAGGTCGAAGTGGCGCGTTCGCTATAACCACCCAGGCGGCAAGCTCAAGCGGCAAGCTTCAAGTGCGACCTGTTCCACTTGGCGCTTGCCGTTTGGCTTTGCGGCTCGATGAATTCCAAGCCTGCAGCTTGCAGCTAGAGGCAGTTTTATGGCCAAAGACTACAGCCGAACTCAACGTATCGGCGATCAGATGCAGCGAGAGCTGGCACTGTTGATTCAGCGTGAAATCAAGGATCCGCGCCTCGGGCTGGTGACCATTACCGGGGTTGACGTCACCCGTGACCTGTCACACGCCAAGGTATATATCACCGTGATGGGCAAGGATGACGACGAGCAGGCGATCTCCACCAACCTGCACATTCTCGGCGAGGCGTCCGGATTTCTTCGTATGCAGCTGGGCAAAGCAATGAAGGTTCGCACCATTCCCCAATTGCACTTTCTATACGATGCGAGCATACGCCGCGGCGTCGAGTTGTCCTCGCTCATCGAGCGCGCCGTGGCAGAAGATCGCAAGCACGGCGAAGGGCGCGAGGAGTAAGCGTGGCTCAGGTCAAACGCATTCGTCGCTCGGTGAGCGGCATCATCCTGCTCGACAAGCCGCGCGGCTTCACCTCCAACGCTGCGTTGCAGAAAGTGCGCTGGCTCCTCAATGCCGAAAAGGCTGGTCACACCGGCAGCCTGGATCCGCTCGCGACCGGGGTGCTGCCGCTGTGCTTTGGTGAGGCGACGAAGTTTTCGCAGTACCTGCTCGATGCCGACAAGGCCTACGAGACGGTGGCGCAGCTCGGCGTGACGACCAGCACGGCCGATGCCGAGGGCGACGTGCTCGAGCGCCGTCCGGTAGCGCTGTCCGCGGCCGACATCGAAGCCGTGTTGCCTCGTTTCCGCGGCGATATCCAACAGGTCCCGCCAATGCATTCGGCGCTGAAGCGCGATGGACAGCCACTCTATAAGCTGGCCAGAGCCGGAGAAGTAGTGGAGCGTGAGGCGCGTTCTGTTACCATTACGCGCCTCGAATTGCTGGAGGTGATCGGCGACCGTGTGCGGCTCGCGGTTTCCTGCAGCAAAGGCACCTACATCCGCACCCTGGTCGAGGATATCGGCAGAGCGCTCGGCTGTGGTGCGCATGTGGCAGAGCTGCGGCGGACCCAGGCGGGTCCCTTCGTTCTGGCTGACACGGTCAGTCTTGAGGCGTTGGAGCAGGCTCATGGCGAAGGTGGCAGCGAGGCGCTCGACCGCTTCCTGAAGCCGGTCGATTGCGGTTTGCAGCATTGGCCATTGCTGAGCTTTTCCGAGCACAGCGCCTACTACTGGCTACATGGCCAGCCTGTACGCGTGCCGGATGCGCCAGCTTTTGGCATGGTTCGAGTGCAAGATCAGAACGGGCGCTTCATCGGAATCGGTGAAGTGTCGGACGATGGGCGTGTAGCGCCGCGTCGGTTGATTCGGTCGGAATGACCGATCGCCTCCGTTATGGGGGCGTTGAGGGTGGCTGTCAGCAGGCACGGTCATGCCTCTTACTACTCACACGGGAGCCTATCCCGGCCTGTTCACTCAAGGAGCCCATCATGGCACTGAGCGTTGAAGAAAAAGCCCAGATCGTTAACGAGTACAAGCAAGCTGAAGGCGATACCGGTTCTCCGGAAGTGCAGGTAGCCCTGCTGACCGCCAACATCAACAAGCTGCAGGACCACTTCAAGGCCAACGGCAAAGACCACCACTCGCGTCGTGGTCTGATCCGTATGGTTAACCAGCGCCGCAAGCTGCTGGATTACCTGAAGGGTAAGGACACCACTCGTTACAGCACCCTGATCGGTCGTCTGGGCCTGCGTCGCTAAGACGCTGCGAGCTGGAAGCCTGAAGCTGGAAGCCTGAAGCTGGAAGCCTGAGGTTGAGAGTTGGAGCCACGCTCCGCTACAGCTTCGGGCTTTCGGCTTTTTGGTTTTTGCAGGAGTGATCGGGCCGACTCCCGAGGTTCCTGCCGATTTCCCCAAAGGCAACAAAGAGAAGGAAAACACCGTGAATCCGGTAACCAAGAAATTTCAGTTCGGTCAGTCGACCGTAACCCTGGAGACTGGCCGTATCGCCCGTCAGGCCACCGGCGCCGTGCTGGTCACCGTCGATGACGACGTGGCTGTGCTGGTCACCGTGGTAGGTGCGAAGAATGCCGATCCGAGCAAGGGCTTCTTCCCGCTGTCGGTCCACTATCAGGAAAAAACCTACGCAGCCGGCAAGATTCCCGGCGGCTTCTTCAAGCGTGAAGGGCGTCCGTCGGAAAAGGAAACCCTGACTTCGCGCCTGATCGACCGGCCGATTCGCCCGCTGTTCCCGGAAGGTTTCATGAACGAAGTGCAGGTAGTCTGCACCGTCGTTTCCACCAGCAAGAAGACGGATCCGGACATCGCATCGATGATCGGTACTTCTGCTGCGCTGGCCATTTCGGGCATCCCCTTCGACGGTCCGATCGGCGCCGCGCGCGTCGCGTTCCACGAGAGCACCGGCTACCTGCTGAACCCGACCTACGAGCAGCTCAAGGCCTCGAGCCTCGACATGGTCGTGGCCGGCACCGAGGAAGCGGTGCTGATGGTCGAGTCCGAGGCGCAGGAGCTGACCGAAGACCAGATGCTCGGCGCCGTGCTGTTCGCCCATCAGGAGTTCCAGGCCGTCATCCAGGCGGTCAAGGAATTCGCCGCCGAGGCTGGCAAGCCGAAGTGGGAGTGGAGTGCCCCGGTCGAGAACACCGCGCTGCTGTCGGCCATCAAGGCCGAGTTCGGCGAGGCGATTTCCGAGGCCTATACCATCACCATCAAGCAGCAGCGTTACAGCCGTCTGGATCAGCTGCGCGAGCAGGTCATCGCCCGCTTCGCCACCGAGGGCGAAGGCCAGCCGAGCGTCGGCGAGGTCAAGGAGGCGTTCGGCCTGCTGGAGTACCGCACCGTTCGCGAGAACATCGTAAATGGCAAACCGCGTATCGATGGCCGTGACACCCGTACCGTGCGCCCGCTGAAAATCGAGGTCGGGGTACTGCCCAAGACCCACGGTTCGGCCCTGTTCACCCGTGGTGAAACCCAGGCGCTGGTTGTTGCGACCTTGGGTACCGCGCGCGATGCGCAGCTGCTCGACACGCTGGAAGGCGAGAAGAAAGACGCTTTCATGCTGCACTACAACTTCCCGCCGTTCTCCGTCGGCGAGTGTGGTCGTATGGGTAGCGCCGGCCGCCGCGAAATCGGCCATGGCCGTCTCGCTCGTCGTGGCGTCGCCGCCATGCTGCCGTCGGCCGATGAGTTCCCCTACACCATTCGCGTGGTATCCGAGATCACCGAATCGAACGGTTCGAGTTCGATGGCTTCGGTGTGCGGTGCCTCGCTGGCGCTGATGGACGCCGGCGTGCCAATGAAGGCACCGGTAGCCGGTATCGCCATGGGCCTGGTCAAGGAAGGTGACAAGTTCGCCGTACTGACCGACATTCTCGGTGACGAAGACCACCTGGGCGACATGGACTTCAAGGTTGCCGGCACCGCCAACGGCGTAACCGCGCTGCAGATGGACATCAAGATCCAGGGCATTACCGAAGAGATCATGGAGATCGCTCTGGGGCAGGCGCTGGAAGCACGCCTGAATATCCTTGGTCAGATGAATCAGGTCATTGCCCAATCGCGCAGCGAGCTGTCGGCCAACGCTCCGACCATGCTGGCGATGAAGATCGACCAAGACAAGATTCGCGACGTGATCGGCAAGGGTGGCGCCACCATTCGCGCCATCTGCGAAGAAACCAAGGCCTCGATCGACATCGAAGATGATGGCTCGATCAAGATCTTCGGCGAAACCAAGGAAGCGGCAGAGGCGGCCAAGCAGCGCGTGCTGGGCATCACTGCCGAAGCCGAAATCGGCAAGATCTACGTCGGCAAGGTCGAGCGCATCGTCGACTTCGGCGCCTTCGTCAACATCCTGCCGGGCAAGGACGGTCTTGTGCACATTTCGCAGATCAGCGATCAGCGCATCGAGAAAGTCACCGACGTGTTGAAGGAAGGCCAGGAAGTCAAGGTGCTGGTGCTTGACGTGGACAACCGTGGCCGCATCAAGCTGTCGATCAAGGACGTCGCGGCAGCCGAAGCTTCGGGCGTCTGACCGTCTCGTTGCGTAAGAGAAAGGGCCTTCGGGCCCTTTTTTCGTATGAGCTGACGGCGGATATCACGTGCAGTTTGCAAGCCGGACGGTAGGCAAAATTGCACTCTGCAACAGCCAGTCAACCACTTTGATTTATCAAGTTGCTGATTTAAAAGGGAAATAATTTTCTACGAAACCTGGCACGTCGGTTGCGACTCTGAACAAGAGAGCGGGGCGGGAGCAAGAGCCCCGTAAACCACGAGAACAGGAGTGACAGCTATGAAAATTCAGACCCTTACCGCTGCCGCCGTTGGTGCTGCTCTGAGTGTTTCGGTCGCCGGATATGCGATGGCAGCCAGCACGCCTGCCATCGACGACAGCCAAGCGACTATGCTCGCGGCCAATGACGCCTCCCGGGAGGCTGAGCACGCCATGGAAGAGGCAGGCGATGCTGTCTCCGATGGCTGGATCACCACGAAGGTGAAGTCCGTGCTGCTGGTCGAAGACGCGACCCCGGGCATGCAGATTGAAGTCGAAACCAAAGACGGTGTGGTATCGCTTTCCGGCACCGTAGCGACCGAGGCCGAGAAAGAGGCGGCGATCGCCAAGGCCAAGGGCATCAAAGGCGTACGCGAAGTGGCTGCCGACGGCCTGAAAGCCGCCGACTGACCGTTAGCCTGTACTGAAACCCCGCCCCATGGCGGGGTTTTTTATTGGCCCCGCTGGCTGTCAATGTTGCGCAGCCGGCCTCCCTCGAAGCGTAGGTAGTGGTACATGCCGTGGGTGGGGCCGTAAACCCATTCCTCGACCGCGACTTCCTGGCGGAACCCATAGTCGTCGACGATCTCCTTGTAGCCGGTCAGCGAGCGTCCCTGTGGTTCGCCACACTTGCCCAGGACCTCCGAGGTGGACGCATCCAGGCTGACCAACCGACTTCCACAGCGGTATGTCGAGCCTGCCTCAACGACGGCACTGAGGAGCAACATAAGGGGCAGCATGGCAAGCGCAGCTAGGCGCACGCGCGTTCTCACTGTGCCCGCCGGGTTTCGACCCGGATCAGTCGATTGGCTTCAAAGGTCAGGATGCTGAGCATCCCGTTGCTTGGCCCGTACACCCATTCCTCAAGGACGAACTCGCGTCGGTCGTTCGGACCGAGCGTATAACCTATCGGCGTGCGATGTGTCGGTGGACCGCACTTGCGCTCCACTTCGAAGCTGCGGTCGCCGCTGCTGACCAGCTGGCTGCCACAGCGAAAGGTGTCGGCCGCGGCGATCGAGGGGGCCGCGAACAGCGAAACCAGCACCAGCTGCCATGCCAATGACTTCATTACTCACTCCCGAGATGCAACACAACGGTGATTTCGCCATCAGGTTGCGCGTCGATCGTGCTGGTGTCCAGCAGGTAGACGCGTTGCGGATCCAGGCCCAGGTCGGTCAGTTGGTTCTTGATCGTAGCGGCCCGCTCGCGTGCAAGGTTGCGCAAGAGTATGGCGCTCGACGACCAGGAGTCGATGACCGCTTCGCGCAACTGCTGGGCACGGGCGTCCTCCTCCAGTTCGCGCCACTGCTCTGGTGGCTGGCGTCCGAGGCGACTGCGATAGATGCCTTCGAGCAACGCCGGTTTCTCGTCGTCGGCGACGACGAGCTCGTCTTCACTGCCCGGCACCTTTTCTCCGCGGCGTTGCAGCACGCGGTAGAACGTTCTCTGATACTCGCGTTCAAGTCGCTGCTCGGCCAACGCCCTGCCTTCGCTGGCCGCGCTGCGGCCCTCTACCTCCAGCACCAGTTGCGGGCGTTGTTGCAGCGCCTGGGCCAAGGCTTTCAGGTTGGCGCGTGCCTGGGCGTCGAGCTCGCTGCTTGCTGGAGCAAACGCAATCTGGCTGAGATCCTCCTGTCCGCCGTCTACCAGCCCGGCAAGGAATTTGAACGGAGCCTGGGCGGCGCGCAGGACAAGATTGCGTAGCGTCTGCCAGATGATCGGCATGACGCTGAACTGCGGATCGTTCAGGTTGCCCTGGACCGGCAGCTTGATGTCGATCGTGCCGTGGGTGTCCTTGAGCAGGGCGACCGCGAGGCGGACCGGCAAGTCGACGGCATCGGGACTGTCGACCTTCTCGCCGAGCTGAAGCTGCTCGAGTACCACCCGGTTCTGTGCGTCGAGTTGCCCCTGCTGGATGCGGTAATGCAGGTCCAGGTTCAGACGGCCTTTGCGAATACGATAGCCGGCGAATTTGCTGGAATAGGGCGTGAGCGTAGTCAGCTCAACCTGGCGGAAGCTGGTCGCGATATCCAAGCGCTGCAGCGGGTCGAAGGGCGTCAGGCTGCCCTTGATGGCGACCGGCGCATAGCGGTCGACCTTGCCGGTGATATCGACCGGCGCGGCGGGCTGCTGTTGATTGTCGAGCGTGCCGATGTGGCCGTCGAGATCTTGAATGGCGGTGGCGAACGGCGGGCGCAGGCTGAAATCGGCAAAGTTGGCCGAGCCATCGGTCAACCGGATGCCGCCAATATGCAGCGCCAACGGGGCGCTGGCTGGGCCGGCCGGCGCGGCAGCGGCTGGCTCTCCAGGCTGGTCGACCAGCAGCTCGTTGACGTTCGTGCTCAGGTCCGGGTTGATGATGAAGCGCGCATATGGCTGATCGATATCGACCGTTTCGATGGCCAGTCGCTGGGGTTGGTGCTGATAGTCGATGCCTTCTAGCCGCAGTCGCTGCCATTTGACGAAGTCGCGGTCCTTCAGCGTGTCGAGCGTATGCAGTTGGGTGATCTCGGCCGTACCGGTTGCCGAAAAAGCAAGCGGTTCGGCTCCATCCAGCGTCAGCTGCAGGTCGCTCGAGAGCATGCCGCTGCGCAGTTCGAGTCGAATGAAGGGGGCGAGATAGGCCTGCGCCACGCGCAGATCGAGATCCCGGGTGCGAACGTCGAGCCGACCGCTCAACGGAGCCAGTTGCAGCTCGCCGGTAGCCTGCAGGTTGCCCTGGCGACCGATTCCGGTATCCAGATCGACCTTGAAAGGCGTTTTTGCTTGGCTGTCGAACTGTCGAACTGTCGAAGGGTGAGCTTCAGGGGCGCGAGTTCGAGGGCAACCTCCTGCTCGGGCACGCGGTCAGTCAGATGGATCCGATAGTCGGCCAGCTGCGCCTCGCTCAGTTGAATCCGCCAGGCGGGCTCGCTCGGTTGCGCGGCGGGCGTCTTGCCGTCCGTGGCTGTCGGCTCGGCGAACAGCCGTTGCCAGTTCAGTGCACTGTCCTGCTCGCGTATGACCCAGGTTTCCAGCCCGGCGCTGCGCACTTTGCCGATTTGCAGGCGCTTATCGGCCAGGTCGAGCTTTGTTTCCGCGACTTCGAGGCGCTCCAGGCGCACGAGTGGATTGCCCTGCAGGTCATCGATCGCCAGCGGCGCGAGCGTGGCGTCCAGGTCGAGCAAGCGCAGCTGGAGGGCCTCGCTGAAATCCAGTTCGTAGCGCGTGCTGGCGCTGAGCGTGCCGCGCTCGAGAGCCAGGGGCGCTGCGTCGCGGACGTATGGCCAGAAGTCCGCCAGCGCCACGGAGTCCACGGTCAGGCTGCCACTGGAGCGCAGTGGGGCGAGGTTCAGCTGGCCCTGCCAGCCGATGTGCCCGCCGCTTGGGCCAGAGGCCGCCAGCGTGGCGTCGGCGGCCCCATCCTCCCGGGTGACGAGGTTGTGCAGCTCCAGATTCAGCTCGTCGTAAAGCAGGTCGATAGGCTCGCTGGGGCGCTTATCAATGAAGCGCAATTGGCCGGCGCTGAGTCGGAAGCGGTCCAGTTGCAGCGGAAATACCTCGCCTTCGGCGGCCGGTGTCTCGGGCTCGGATTTTTGCTCGGGGGCTCTGAACAGCTGGGCCAGGTTGAAGGTACCGTCCTTGGCAAAGCGCAACTGCGTACGCGGTGCCTCCAGGTGCACTTCGCTCAGGTGCAGGGTGCGCCGGAACAGGCTGTCCCAGGCGAGATCGACATACAGGTGATCGAAGCCGACGTTCTGTTGCTCGGCTGTGCCCAGTGACAGAGCGAAGACATCGAGCTCAAGGCTGAACGGGTTGAACTCCATTCGCGCCACGCTCGCGGGAACGGAGGCGTATACGGCGAGCTGCTGGTTGGCGATGCGCTGAGCGAGCCCGGGCAGGATCAGAAAGCCGAGCAGGGCGTAGCAGATGAGTGCGGTTGCCGCGGCGATCGCCAGGCGCTTCAGACCGTTGCGCATTTGCCAAGGTTTCCTCTGGATAGGTTGGCTTGGAGTATGGCACGTCGTCCCGGTTCCTCATGCGATCGGTGCCGCGCTGCGGCTGCTCAACGTGGCGGTAATCCCATGCGACGTCGTGCCCGATGCACCGAACCGTTGCGCACCGCCCAGCGCAGCACGCCCGCCGTGGCCCGGACCTGATGACGGATCAGCCAGCGTCGCGCCGGTGACATCGAGATCCCGAACATCTCGCAAGCCCATTGCGGAAGCAGCTCGATGCCGGCCCTGAGCATCAGCCTGGCGAACGGTTGCGCCAGGCGACTGGGTGCCGGGGCGGCAAGCAGGATGCGAAGAATTTCGTGCGAGCGGTGATCGCAAACCAGCTCGCCGCGAATGGCCTGCAAATAGCCAGCGGTCGCCTCGCGGGTGGTCGGCACACGGGTAGCCCCGAGCCGTCCGGCAATCATCGAAACCTCGGCGAGATAGCGATCCTGGTCCGCGGGAGACAGAGCGGGATTGCGGTAGCGCAGATGCGCCTCGAGAAAGCAGCTGACTTCGGCTACATGCACCCAGGTCAGCAACTCGGGGTCCGATGCCGCATAAGGGCGGCCGTCCTCGGCCTGTCCGGTCACGCCCAGGTGGATACGACGAACCCGGTCGAGCAGTCGTTCGGCATCATCGGTGCTCGCAAAGGTGGTTCCGGCGATGAATTGCCCGGTGCGGCGAAGCCGGCCAAGGAGATCCTCGCGAAAGCGGGAATGGTCCCAGACACCGGCCAGCGCCAGCGGATGCAGGGCTTGCAACAGCAGCGCGGCAATGCCGCCGACGAGCATCGAAGTGAAGTCACCATGGACGCGCCAGCAGAGCGAATCCGGACCGAAGAGGCCGGGGTCGCCCGCGGGTGATTCGTAGTCGATGCCCGGCAGGGCCAGCCCGGTCAGGCTGAGCACCTGCGTTTCGATGTGCCGGCGGAGCCGCTCCACGACGCTCTGGGCGGCAACGTCAGCCGCGGTGGCGGCCGCGGAAGTAGTCGATCAGGCCTTGGGTAGACGCATCCTCGGCCGCCGAGCTCTCGTAGCTGGTCAGACGATTGTAGACGCCCTTGCCCAGTTCCTTGCCCAGCTCCACGCCCCACTGATCGAAGGAGTTGATACCCCAGATCACGCCTTGCACGAATACCTTGTGCTCGTAGAGCGCGATCAGCGCACCCAGACGCCCGGGGCTGATGCTCTCCATCACCAGGGTGTTGCTCGGGCGGTTGCCCGGAATCACCTTGTGCGGTGCCAGCCGGGCGATCTCGGCTTCGGCCAGGCCCTTGGCGCGGAGCTCGGCTTCGGCCTCGCTGCGGGTCTTGCCAAGCATCAGCGCCTGGCTCTGCGACAGACAGTTGGCGTAGAGCCATTCGTGGTGATCGGCGACGGGGTTGTGGCTGACCACCGGAACGATGAAGTCGGCCGGTATCAGCGGGGTGCCCTGGTGCAACAGCTGGTGGTAGGCGTGCTGGCCGTTACAGCCAACACCACCCCAGATGACCGGGCCGGTGCTGCAGGATACGGGGCTGCCGTCCTGGCGCACGCTTTTGCCGTTGGACTCCATGTCCATCTGCTGCAGGTGTTTGACGAAGTTGCGCAGGTAATGGTCGTAGGGCAGGAAGGCGTAGCTCTGTGCGCCCCAGAAGTTGTGGTACCAGATGCCAAGCATCGCCAGCAGGACCGGCATGTTGCGCTCGTAGGGCTCGTGCAGGAAGTGCTGGTCCATGCTGTAGGCGCCTGACAGCAGGTCCTTGAAGTTGTGCATGCCGATGGCAAGGGCGATCGGCAGGCCGATCGCCGACCAGAGTGAATAGCGCCCGCCAACCCAGTCCCACATGGGGAATACGTTCTTCTCGCGGATACCGAAGTCGATCGCCGCCTGTTTATTGCTGGTCACCGCGATGAAGTGCCGGTAGAGCTTTTCTTCGCTGCCGCCGCGAGCGAGATACCAGGTTCGTGCGGCTTGGGCGTTCTTCAGGGTTTCCAGGGTGCCGAACGACTTGCTCGAAACGATGAACAGGGTGGTTTCCGCATTCAGATTCGCGGTCACCTCGCGGAACTCGCTGCCGTCGATGTTGGCCAGGTAGTGGCAGCGCACGCCGCTTTGCTGGGTGAACGGCAGCAGGGCCTCGGACACCAGCTGCGGGCCGAGGAAGGAACCGCCGATACCGATGTTGACCACGTCGGTGATTGGCTTGTCGTTGTAGCCCCGCCAGAGATGGTTGTGGATACGCCCGACGATATCCGTCATCTGCGCCAGGGAGCCGTGCACTTCGCGCATCAGGTTGTGGCCGTCGACCATCAGGCTGTCGCCGAGTGGGCGGCGCAGGGCGGTGTGCAGTGCCGGGCGCCGTTCCGAGGCATTGACCGGTTCGCCGTTGAACATGGCATGGGCCGCCTGCTCGACGCCCGCCTCACGGGCCAGGTTGACCAGCAAGGCGCGGGTTTCGTTGGTAATCAGGTTCTTCGAGTAGTCGAGAAAGAGTCCACAGCAGGAGACCGATAGCTCGTTGAAACGCTCCGGGTCCGCCTGGAAGGCCTCGCGCATGTTGAAGTGCTGCATGGCCAGGCGGTGCTCTTCCAGAGCTTTCCAGGATGGCAGGGCGGTGACATCGAGAGGGTTCAGGTAATAGCTCATGATGAGGCGGCTTCCTTTGCTATGTCGGGCCATCATATGGCAATGCAGGAGGGCGGTAGCAATGCATGGCCGGCGCTACCGCCGAGTCTGCTCAGACCTGTGCCGTGCCGCTGTGTTCCGCAGGTTCTTGGCGGCCTGGTCGATACGAAAAAGCCCGAAGCACAGACTGCGCTTCGGGCTTTCGGGCATCGCCGTGGCAGGTCAGGCAACCTGGACCGGAATGGCGTTGCTGGTGTGGCTGAGGTCGCCATCGGCGCCCATGTACAGCACGTGTGGCTTGAAGTTCGCCAGCTCGGCTTCGCTGTAGTGGGCGTAGGCGCAGATGATCAACCGGTGGCCGACACCCGCCTTGTGCGCGGCGGCGCCGTTGACCGAAATGATCTTCGAACCTTCCTCGCCGCGAATGGCGTAGGTGGTGAAGCGCTCGCCGTTGTCGACGTTGTAGATCTGGATCTGTTCGTACTCGCGGATCCCGGCCAGGTCGAGCCACTCACCATCGATGGCGCAGGAGCCTTCGTAGTCGAGTACGGAATGGGTCACCACGGCGCGGTGCAGTTTTGCCTTGAGCATGATGGCGTGCATGGCAGGGTCCTCCGGGGGCGCAAGCGGCGCAGAGTGTGCCCGAAGCCTTGGGTGTGTTCAAGGCTGCGGGAGGGCGGGTTCAGTGGGCGGTCGTGCCGGTTTCCACCAGGATGTTGTCGAGTAGGCGTGTCCTGCCGAGAAACGCAGCAACGAGGATGGCGACCTCGCGCGAGTGCTGATCGGCCGGCTGCAGATCGACGGCGTTGCGCAGCTCCAGATAGTCCGGACGTAGCCCGGCCTGGCGCAGGCGGTTCAGGCCGCGCTCGACCAGCGCCGAATAGTCGCGCTCGCCGCCGGCAATCGCATCGCGCAGTTCGCACAATGTGCGATACAGCTGCGGGGCGATGGTCCGCTCTTCCGTGGTCAGGTAGCCGTTACGCGAGGACAGCGCCAAGCCGTCGTCGGCGCGCACGATCGGTTCGGAGATGATCTGCACCGGCATGTTCAGGTCGCGCACCATGGTGCGGATCACTGCCAGCTGCTGGAAGTCCTTTTGGCCGAACACCGCCAGGTCGGGCTGCACCATGTTGAACAGCTTGGTCACCACCGTCGATACGCCATCGAAATGCCCAGGCCGACTGGCCCCGCACAGCCCCTCGGACACACCCGGCACGCGCACCAGCGTCTGGTCTGCCTGACCGTGGGGGTACATTTCCTCGACACTGGGGGCGAACAACAGGTGGCAACCGGCGTTGACCAGTTTGTCCTGGTCGGCGGCCAGTGTCCGCGGATAGCTGGCCAGATCCTCGTTGGGACCGAACTGCAGCGGATTGACGAAAATGCTGGCGACGACGAAGTCGGCGCGTTGGCCGGCCTTCTTGATCAGGGCGATATGCCCGGCATGCAGGTTGCCCATGGTCGGCACGAAGCCGATACGCTTGCCCTCGCCGCGGGCACGCGCCACGGCGGCACGCAGATCGGCGACGGTCTTGACGATGTTCATGCGGAAAACTCGTGTTCGGCTGCAGGGAACTCGACCGCTTTCACGGCGCGGACATAGGCGGCAATGGCGGCCGGAATGCTGTTCTGTGCCTGCATGAAGTTCTTCACGAACTTCGGTACCCGACCGCTGAGCGAAAGGCCGAGCATGTCATGCAGCACCAGAACCTGCCCATCGGTGGCGCTGCCGGCGCCAATGCCGATCACCGGGATGCGAACCGCTTCGGTGATACGGGCCGCCAGCTCGCTGGGCACGCATTCGAGCAGCAGCATGGCCGCACCGGCAGCCTCCAGGGCACGGGCATCGGCGAGCATCTTCTCGGCCTGCGCCTCGCCCCGGCCCTGCACCTTGTAACCGCCGAACAGGTTGACCGCCTGTGGCGTCAGGCCCATGTGCGCGCAGACGGGGATGCCGCGCTCAGCCAGCTGGCCGATCGATTCGGCCAGCCAACCGGCACCTTCGAGCTTGATCATGTGCGCTCCGGCCTGCATCAGCATCGCGGAATTGTTCAGCGTCTGCTCGAGCGTGGCATTGGCCATGAACGGCAGGTCGGCGACGATCATGGCGCCGCGGTTACCGCGTTTGACGCTGGCTGTGTGATAGGCCATGTCGGCAACACTCACCGGCAGCGTGCTGTCGTGACCTTGCAGGACCATGCCGAGCGAGTCGCCGATCAGCAGTATCTCCACCCCCGCATCGCATGCCGTGCGGGCAAAGGTGGCGTCGTAGCAGGTCAGCATGACGATCTTCTCGCCCTTCTGCTTGAGCCCTTGCAGTGTGGTCAGGGTTACGTCTGGCATGAGCCGTCCTCTTCGGGGCCTCTGAGGGGTCTGTCGCCGGGCCGTGCGCAGCTGCGTGCGACAATCGGTACCAGCAGAGGGCGCTTATACTCGGGTTGACGCCCAGCTAAGTCAATGATGGGTGTTACCCGGGTGTTACGGTCGTTACCGCAATGCGTTACAGATCGGTCGCCAAGCGTTCCAGTCCGGTGAAGGGGCACGCGGCGATCAGCTCGTCCAGCGTACGGCCGTCCGGAAGGCGAAAGCCGGTGGGCACGAGCTCGGCCAACGGATATAGCACGAAGGGACGCGCGTGCATGTGGTAATGCGGCACGGTCAGTCGCGGCTCGCTCAGTGATCGATTGCCGAACAGCAGAATATCCAGGTCAAGGGTGCGCGGGCCCCAGCGCTCGGCCTTGCGTTGACGCCCCTGGGCGAGTTCGATCGCCTGCAGTGCATCGAGCAGTTGCAGCGGCGCAAGCCCGGTATCCAGTGCGGCGACCGCATTCACATAGCGCGGCTGGTCACTTGGCCCGAGTGGATCGCTGGCATAGAACGAGGAGACCGCCATCAGCTCGGTATTCGCGATGCCGGCGAGCGCGGCGATCGCATCGCGGAGCTGCTGCTCGGGCTCCGCCAGATTGCTGCCCAGCCCGATATAGGCGCGCTCCATCAGTCGGCCGCGGCCGGCGAGCCACTGCCGCGACGGCGACGCCCCCCACCGCTGCGGCGGCGTTTGCGCGGGGCGCCGCCTTCGTCGCGGCTGCTGAGCTCGCGAATCATGTGGCGGCGCTCGCTGTCGTCGACGTCCTGATAGCGCGTCCACCATTCGCCAAGGCCGTGGGTCTGTTCGCCAGCGCTCTCGCGCAGCAGCAGGAAATCATAGCCGGCGCGGAAGCGCGGATTCTCCAGCAGCTGATCCGCGCGGCGGCCCTGCCGGCGCGGCAGGCGTTCCTGCATATCCCAGATCTCGCGCATCGGGATGGTGAAGCGCTTGGGAATCGCAGTGCGCTGACACTGTTCCCAGATGATGTCGTGCGCCGCCTCTTGCATGGCGGGGATCGGTGGCATGCCGCGATCCTGCAGCTCGAGCACGCGTGCCGGCAGGGCGGGCCAGAGCAGCGCAGCGAACAGGAACGCCGGTGTGACCGGTTTGCCCTGCTGGATGCGCAGATCGGTATTGGCCAGGGCGTTGCGGATCAACGTCTCGGCATAGTCGGGGTTGCGCTCGAGCGCCGCGGCGGTCGCCGGGAACAGCGGTGCGAAAAGCCCATATTCCTGCAGCAGGTCGAAGGTCTGCTCGGCACGACCGCCCATGAACAGCTTGAGGACCTCTTCGAACAGTCGTGCCGCCGGGATGTCTTCCAGCAGCTCGGCGAGGTCGTGAATGGGTTCGGCACTGTGCCGTTCGATCTCGAAGTCGAGCTTGGCGGCGAAGCGTACGGCACGCAGCATGCGTACGGGGTCTTCCTGGTAACGCTGCTCGGGATCGCCGATCAGCCGCACCAGACGATTGCGGATGTCATGCACGCCGTGGGTGTGATCAAGGATGCGCTCGGTGCTTGGATCGTAGTACAGGGCATTGATCGTGAAGTCGCGACGCTGGGCGTCGTCTTCCAGCGTGCCGTAGACGTTGTCGCGCAGAATGCGCCCGCTTTCGTTGCGAGCGGCCTGGTGTTGGTCCTGCTCCTCGTCCTCATGCGGGTGGTGGGCGCGGAACGTAGCCACCTCGATGATCTCGCGGCCAAAGTGCACGTGGACGAGTTTGAAGCGGCGGCCGATTACCCGCGCGTTGCGAAATTCGGCGCGCACCTGCTCCGGCGTGGCGCTGGTGGCGACGTCGTAATCCTTGGGGTCGAGCTTGAGCAGCAGGTCGCGGACACAACCGCCGACGACGTAGGCCTCGTAGCCGGCCTGTTGAAGTCGCTCGACGACATTGACGGCGTACCGGCTGATTTCGTTTCGATGCAGCGAGTGTTGCCGGCTGGTCAGTATTTCGGGAGAGCGTCGGGCGTGCGGGACGCGGCGCAGGGGAAAGCGAAATGACTGGAACAGCTTTTTCAGCATGGGGGAGGCACTGTTGGCGAGATAGCGGAACGGCACGCGAATGCCGGCAAACGTGCGCGGATTCTAGCACCGGGTAGCAAGCGATGGTGAACGAAGGAGGCGGGGGTGTCAAAACTGTGAGGCGATAGCACAGAGGGGAGCCGAAGCTCCCCTCTGGAAAGATTGTCGCGTGCTGTTGTTATTGTTCGCAGGCGTTTGTTTTTGTTTTCGCCTGTTCCCAGGGATCAGTATCGCTGGGAAGAACGCTCCGATAAGGAGCCAATAGCAAACGGATTTCTTTGGTCGCTGAGTTGCCTGTCGGGCGGTACGGGTGCTGCTTACATGCAGTTCTTGTTCTTCTCGGTCCGGTCAGCTGGCCAGTGGCCTTGGCAAGTCCTCTCCAAAAGAATCAGTTAGCTGCGCCTCCGCGTTGTTGTCGTTGTTTTGCTGGAGCCGTTACGTCTTGTTCTTATTGTGGGGTCGCTTGTTATTGTTGTTGTGCCATGTAGTAAGCAGGTGGCGTGCCACTTTTGGAAAGGTATTATATTTCAGGTGGTTACGTAATCTTGGGAGGTACAAGGCAATAAAAAACCGGGTTCTTCGTTACCGATGAACCCGGTTCCCTGTTACTCGTCGCTGCGACGGTAACACCTGCCTAGCCGGTAGCGCCCGACTTGCGTCGCGGTATCCCCAGGCGCTGGCGGCGCTCCCAGAGGCATTTGCGGCTGATGCCGAGCTTGCGGGCCAGCTCGGTTTCGGTCATGTAGTCCTGGTGCTCGAGGACGAAGTGCTGAAAGTAGTCCTCGAGCGACAGATCTTCGGTGGGCTCGTTGGAGGCGCTTGCGGCGAGAGGCCCGCAGTTCGGTTCGAAGTCATCGTCGATGTCGTCGAGTTCGATATCCAGCCCCAGCAGCTCGGCGCTGATTTCCGGCCCTTCGCTGAGAATCGCGGCTCGCTCGATGGCATTTTCGAGTTCACGCACGTTGCCTGGCCAGGAATAGCGTCGGATCGCCTGCTCGGCCTCGCGCGAGAAGTGCATCGGCTCGGTGCCCATGCGCTCGCACTGGCGATCGAGAAAGGCGCTGGCGATCTCCAGTACGTCGTGGCCGCGCTCGCGCAGCGGCGGCAAGCGCAGCGCGATGACGTGCAGACGGTAATAGAGGTCCTCGCGAAACTGCCCGGTCTTGGCCAGGGTCTTGAGGTCGCGGTGGGTGGCGGCGATCAGTCGCACGTCGACCTTCTGCGAGTGCACCGAGCCGACACGACGGATCTCGCCTTCCTGAAGCACCCGCAACAGGCGTGCCTGGGCTTCGAGCGGCAGCTCGCCGATCTCGTCGAGGAACAGCGTGCCGCCGTCGGCCGCTTCGACGAGTCCGGCGCGCCCGGCACTGGCGCCGGTGAAGGCGCCTTTTTCATGGCCGAACAGCTCGGATTCGATGAGGGTTTCCGGAATCGCCGCGCAGTTGACCGAGATCATCGGCGCCTTGGCGCGGCGTGAGAGCTTGTGCAGCGCGCGGGCGACCAGCTCCTTGCCGGTGCCCGATTCGCCCTGGATCAGCACGTTGGAATCGGTCGGGGCGACTTTGCGAATCTTGCCGAACAGGTCGAGCATTGGCGCGCAGTGGCCGATGATGCCGATATCGCTCGCCTGGTTGCTGCTGGCGGCGGTCGAAGGCGGGGCCTCGCGCGCGATGGCAGGCTGGCTGGCAAGCTGCTGGCGGTCGCTGAGGATACGCGCCACGGTCTGCAGCATCTCGTCGTGGTCGAACGGCTTGGCGATGTAGTCGACCGCTCCTAGCTTCATCGAGTCCACCGCCGAGCGCAGGCTGGCGTAGCTGGTCATGATCAGCACCGGGGTGCCCTCGGCGAGTCTGATCAGCTCGGTGCCCGGCGCTCCGGGCAACCGCAGGTCGCTGACGATCAGATCGAAGGCGGGGATGCTGTAGCGCTCCTGCGCCTCCTGCACCGAACCGGCTTCGCTGACCTCGTACTGATTGCGTTCGAGCAGGCGTCGCAGGGCGGAGCGGATGATGGTTTCGTCTTCGACGATCAGTATGTGTGACATCGGTACTCTCTCGGCGGTCTGGAGGCGTCCCGGCGTCGAGCCGGACGGCGTCGCCTCTTCAACTTGCGGCATGTGATGCCTCGACATGCCGCGGCAGGGTGATGCGGAAACGGGTGCCGCGCTGCGTTACCGGGTCAGCCGGGCTGTCGATATCGATCTGGCCATAATGCTCTTCCACGATCGAATAGACCAGCGCGAGGCCCAGCCCGGTGCCCTCTCCAGGGTCCTTGGTGGTGAAGAATGGCTCGAACAGCCGATCCTGGATGGCCTTGGGAATTCCGCTGCCCTCATCCTCGACGATCAGGTAGACCGTCTGCTCGGATTGCTCGCTGCTGATGCGGATCGTGCCGCCTGGCGACGAGGCGTCCCGCGCGTTGGACAGCAGGTTGATGACCACCTGGGCCAGGCGCTGGGCGTCGCCCTCGGCCAGGTGCTCGGCGTGGCACTGATTGACGAAGCGGACTTCGGTGCGTTGACGGTTGAGCGAGAGCAGGGCGATGGCTTCCTGGGTGATGTCGCGCAGGCTCACCGGATACAGGCTCTGCTGGCGGCCGCCGGCATGCGCGAAGCTCATCAGTGACTGCACGATCCGCGAAACGCGCTTGGTCTGCTCGATGATCTGGCTGCTGATCTCGATGATCTCCCCGTCGCCCTCGCGCTCTTCGCGCAGATTCTGCGCCAGGCAGGCGATGCCGGTGATCGGATTGCCGATCTCGTGGGCGACCCCGGCGGCGAGCCGGCCGATACTGGCCAGGCGCTCGGAATGCACCAGCCGATCCTCCAGCTCCTGGGTCTCGGTGAGGTCTTCGACCAGCAGGACCAGGCCGCTGTTGCCGGGCGCCAGTGGTTCGGCGATGGCCGCCTTGTGCAGGTTCAGGCAACGCCGGGTGCCATCGAGCGACAGGCGCTTCTTGTGCAGATGCTCGTCGGCCTGGGCGATGAAATCCACCAGCAGGCTGCGCCAGGGTTCGGCGATGGTGGGCAGCCGCGAGCCCACGACCTGCAGCGCGCGAATGCCGGTCAGCTCTTCCAGGGCACGGTTCCACATCAGGATTTCCTGATCCTTGGCCAGCGAGCAGACCCCCATCGGCAGCTCCTGCAGGGTCTGCCGGTGGTAGCGGCGCAGGGCGTCGAGCTCGGCGGCCAGGCCGGTCAGGCGCGAGTGGTAATCCTCCAGGCGGCTCTCGATGAAGTGGATGTCCTCGGTGACGTAGCCCTCTGTGCCATGTTTGTAGGGCAGGAAATTTTCGACGATGTCCTGCGCGACGCTAGGGCCCATCAAGCCCGACAGGTTGGCTTCGATGCGATCGCGCAGCCGGCGCAGGGCGTAGGGGCGGTGCTCGTCGAAGGGCATCTTCAGGTCGCGCAGGGCCTGTTCGACCTCGCGCTGGGCGATCTTGGCGCCCAGCGGTTTGGCCAGCTGGGTGGCGAACTCCTGGGGTGAGGCGGCCAGCAGTTCGCGGCGCTGCGGTCGCCGCAGATTTTCCACGGCGCAGGCCTCGGCCGCGCTCTGCTCCTCCGGGCTGCTGTCGGTGAACAGCGAAACCAGGGTGAAGGCCAGGACATTCACTGCCAGCGAGGCAATTGCCGCCAGGTGCCAGCTGGTGTCGTCCAGCACGTAGACCATGTTCAGCAAGGGGATATAGAAGCCATCCAGGTTGCCGACCAGCGGCAGCAGCATGGTGGTCAGCCAGACGCCGATTCCCGCCACCAGCCCGGCGATGTAGCCGCGCCGATTGGCGGTCGGCCAGTAGAGCACCGAGAGCACGCCAGGAAGGAACTGCAGGGTCGCGACAAAGGCGACGATCCCCAGGTTCGACAGGTCCTGCTCGGCGCCGAGCAGCAGGTAGAAGCCGTAGCCGGCCAGGATGATCGCCAGGATCAGGCTGCGCCGCGTCCACTTCAGCCAGCGGTAGATGTTGCCTTCCGAGGACGGCTGATAGAGCGGCAGGACCAGGTGGTTGAGTGCCATTCCCGACAGGGCCAGGGTGCTGACGATGATCAGCCCGCTGGAAGCCGACAGGCCGCCGAGAAAGGCGAGCAGTGCCAGCGCTTCGTTGCCGGCGGCAATGCCGAGACCAAGCGTGAAGTATTCCGGGTTGGTGCTTACCCCGAGCTTGAGCCCGGCCCAGAGGATCAGCGGTACTGCCAGGCTCATCAACAGCAGATACAGCGGCAGCCCCCAGCTGGCGCTGACCAGCGCACGCGGGTTGATGTTTTCGGCAAAGGTCATGTGAAACATGTGCGGCATGACGATCGCCGAGGCGAAAAATACCAGCAGCAGTGTGCGCCAGGGCCCTTCCTGCAGGGGCGTATGCAACGCCTGCAGCGCCGACTGGTTCTGCAGCAACCAGAGCTCCAGCTGGTGCGGGCCGCCGAATACCACATAGAGCGCATACAGGCCGATCGCGCCAAAGGTTGCCAGCTTGACCACCGACTCGAAGGCGATGGCGAAGACCAGGCCTTCGTGTTTCTCCCGGGCGGCAATATGGCGTGCACCGAAGAGCACGGTGAACAGCATGATCAGCGCACAGTAGCCGAGCGCGACGCGCTCCTGCATCGGCTCCAGGGTCAGGATGCCGATCGCGTCGGCCACCGCCTGGATCTGCAGGGCGAGCAACGGCAGCATGCCGACCAGCATGACGATCGTGGTGAGCGCGCCGGCCCAGGTGCTGCGAAAGCGAAAGGCGAACAGGTCGGCCAGCGAGGCGAGCTGATAGGTACGCGTGATGCGCAGGATCGGGTAGAGCAGCACGGGTGCCAGCAGGAAGGCACCGCACACGCCCAGGTAGGTGGCGAGAAAGCCATAGCCGTACTGATAGGCCAGCCCGACCGTGCCGTAGAAGGCCCAGGCGCTGGCATAGACGCCGAGTGACAGCGTATAGGTCAGTGGATGGCGAATGATCGCCCGCGGGATCAGCCCGCGTTCGCTGAACCAGGCGACGCCGAACAACGCCAGCAGGTAGGCGGCACTGATCAGTACCAGGTGGCTCAGGCTAAAGTTCGTCGGCATCACGCTGGCTCTGCAGGATGAAGGTCACCACGATGAGGATCAGCCACAGCAGATAGGGCCGATACCACGCGCCGTTGGGGTCGATCCACCAGTCCATGATGGCTGGGGAGAACAGGTAGATCCCCACCACCAGGAGCAGCACCAGTCGGTAGATGTACATGCCGCCTCTCACATCGGAAGTGGGCCCGATGGTAAAGGAAGCCGCTGCCGGCTAGAAGCGCGCTGCCTCTGCGAAGCGCGTGCAATCAGCGCAGCTGGGCCTCGGCCAGCGTGCGGCAGCGAGGAATGCGCGTCGCATCCCAGTGGGCTGTCGCCCAGCGCAGCACCTCCTCCGGCGTACCCTGCGCCAATGCCGGGTCCGGCTGCTGGCCGAGCGCGCGCAATGCGCGCAACAGCAGAGGCGCGGCCTCGTGGGGCTGCAGCGGCGGTGAGCGGTAGCGCTTGCCCAGCTTGTGGCCGTCGGGCTGGATGATCAGCGGCAAATGCAGGTAACGCGGACGTGTCAGGCCCAGCAGCTCCTGCAGGTAGAGCTGGCGTGGCGTGGAGTCGAGCAGGTCGGCGCCGCGAACCACGTCGGTCACGCCCTGCTGGCCGTCATCGAGCACCACGGCGAGCTGGTAGGCGATCAGGCCGTCGCGCCGGCGAATGACGAAATCGCCCACCTCGCGTCCCAGGTGCTGGTGAAACTCACCCTGTACGCGGTCGTCGAAGCTGTACTCGCGGGCTGGTACGCGAAGACGGATGGCAGCGTCCTGCAGCTGCAGGTTGGCGTCACGACAGAAGCCCGGGTAAACGCCGGCATGGGCTTGCAGCTGCTTGCGCGAACAGTTGCAGGGGTAAGCCAGCCCGCGGGCTAGCAGGTCGTCGATGACCGCGTTGTAGAGGGGGAGACGTTCGCTTTGGCGCAGAACCGGCCCGTCCCACTGCATACCGTAGGCTTCGAGCGTATGCAGGATGGCGTCCTGCGCGCCGGGCATCTCGCGCGGCGGGTCCAGGTCTTCCATGCGCAGCAGCCAGATGCCGCCGACGGCACGCGCATCCAGGTAGGAGGCCAGCGCGGCTACGAGTGAGCCGAAGTGCAGGAGGCCACTGGGGGTAGGTGCGAAACGCCCGACATAGCGTTCGGCTGCGGGAGTGGGCGTGGAACGGGCGGGCATCGATGGGGCGACAGGGGGAAAAGAAGCGGGGCGCCTAGGCGCCCCGTCGGGATCAGGAACCGAGTTGCTTTTCCTTGATCTCGGCCAGCGTCTTGCAGTCGATGCAGAGCGTGGCGGTCGGACGGGCTTCGAGGCGGCGGATACCGATCTCGACACCACAGGACTCGCACCAGCCGTACTCGTTGTCCTCGATCAGCTGCAGGGTTTCGTCGATCTTCTTGATCAGCTTGCGCTCGCGGTCGCGGGCGCGCAGCTCCAGGCTGAATTCCTCTTCCTGGCTGGCGCGGTCGGCCGGATCCGGGAAGTTGGCGGCCTCATCCTGCATGTGGTGCACGGTGCGATCGACTTCCTCCATCAGCTCCTGCTTCCACTTGTTCAGGATGCCGGTGAAATGAGCGCGCATCTTGTCGCTCATGTACTCCTCGCCGGGGGCTTCCTTGTACGGCTCGAAGGCGCGAATCAGTTGACTGCTAGTCGGTGTCGCTTTGGTAATGGGCATGGATGAACGCCTCTCGCTATGTCCATTGCGCAGATGGTGGTCCCCGCCGGCCCGTGCCGGCCCTGCGGCTGCAAGCGGGCGAACTTACCAGATCGGCTCGGGGCGCGCTACTCCCCTAAACGATGGTGGCTTCTGGCTTTGCGGGGCCTTGGTTAGAATCCCTGTTTTGACCGATCAGGTAGGTCCGATGACCTCGTCTTTCAGCGCACGCAGCCGTGCGATCGAACCCTTTCATGTCATGGCGTTGTTGGACCGGGCCAATCAGTTGCAGGTTCAGGGCCATGACGTCATTCACTTGGAAATCGGCGAACCCGACTTCACCACGGCGGCGCCCATCGTCGCGGCGGGGCAGGCGGCGCTCGCGGCCGGCCACACCCGCTACACCGCCGCGCGAGGCTTGCCGCAGCTGCGCGAGGCGATCGCTTCCTTTTATGGGCTGCGCCATGGTTTAACCATAGACCCCGAACGCATTCTTGTGACGCCCGGTGGCTCCGGTGCCCTGTTGCTGGCCAGCAGCCTGCTGGTCGATCCGGGCAAGCACTGGTTGCTGGCCGATCCCGGCTACCCGTGCAACCGGCATTTCCTGCGCCTGGTCGAAGGGGCCGCGCAGCTGGTGCCGGTCGGCCCGGAGAGCCAGTACCAGCTGACGCCCGAACTCATCGAGCGCCACTGGGACGCCGCCAGCGTCGGCGCGTTGGTGGCCTCGCCAGCCAATCCCACCGGCACGGTGCTGGATCGCGCACAGCTGGCGGCGCTTTCGGCTGCATTGCGCGCGCGCGGCGGCCACCTGGTGGTCGATGAGATCTATCACGGGCTGACCTACGGCATGGACGCGCCCAGTGTTCTGGAAGTCGACGACCAGGCCTTCGTACTCAACAGTTTCTCCAAGTACTTCGGCATGACCGGCTGGCGGCTGGGCTGGCTCGTCGCCCCGCCGGCCGCGGTGCCGGAGCTGGAGAAGCTGGCGCAGAACCTCTACATCAGTGCCCCGAGCATGGCCCAGCATGCGGCGCTGGCGTGCTTCGAGGCGCCGACGCTGGAAATCCTCGAGGCGCGTCGCGCCGAGTTCGCCAGGCGTCGTGACTTCCTGCTGCCGGCGCTGCGCGAGTTGGGCTTCGTGATAGCGGTGGAGCCGCAGGGCGCTTTCTATCTGTATGCCGATATCCGCGCCTTCGGCGGCGATGCCTACCGATTCTGTCAGCACATGCTGGAAACCGAGTTCGTCGCCATCACGCCCGGTCTCGATTTCGGTCGTTACCAGGCCGGGCACCATGTGCGATTCGCCTATACCCAGGCGCTGCCGGTGCTGGAGCAGGCGGTGGCGCGCATCGCCCGTGGCCTGCAGAGCTGGCGGCCCTGATGCGTTACCCGCAGCCGCTCGAGACGGGCACGTTGGTTCGTCGTTACAAGCGCTTCTTCGCCGACGTGCTGACCGATGGGGGCGAGCCGTTGTGCATCCACTGCCCCAACACCGGCTCGATGCTCAACTGCATGGGGGAGGGCGCGCGCGTATGGTTTTCCCGTCATAACGATGCGCGTCGCAAGCTGCCGGGCACCTGGGAGCTGGTGCAGACACCACATGGTCGCCTGGCTTGCGTGAATACGGCGCGGGCCAATCGGCTGGTCGAAGAAGCGCTGCTCGCCGGTGTGATCGCCGAGCTGGATGGCTTTACCGCGCTGCGGCGGGAGGTCGCTTATGGCCAGGAAAACAGCCGAGTGGACTTTCAGTTGAGCTTTCCCCGTGGCGAGGTCTACGTGGAAGTCAAAAGCGTCACGCTTGGGTTTGCCGACGACCCGATCGCAGCCTTTCCCGATGCGGTCACCGCGCGGGGGGCGCGGCACCTGCGAGAGCTCGCGGCCCAGGCGCGTGCCGGTGTCCGGGCGGTGCTGCTGTACTGCGTGAATCTGACTGACGTCGAGGCGGTCCGCGCCGCCCGGGAGATCGATCCGGCTTACCATGCGGCGCTGCAGGATGCGCGGGCGGCCGGCGTCGAGGTGCTCGCCTATGCGGCGGAGCTGTCTCCCGAGGAAATCCGCCTGGCGCGGCGGGTGCCGGTGCTCCTCTGATACTCAAGCTTGCGACCAAAGTTGTAGCTGAATGATACGGGCGCGGAACAAAGCGGCCGTTTGCGAGCCTCAACGAGGCTGCGTGCGGAGATCGGTTGAAAGCAGCTCCGGCAAGCAGCCTGACGGTCGATAAACGAGCGGGACGAAGGGCTACGTCGGCTCGGGGTGGTCGGCTGGCTCGGCAAACATTCCAAGGCGCACGCTGGCAGCGGGCGTGTCATCGACGGGGCAATTACACGATGCGGATTCTGGTATGTGGCGCGAGCGGGCAGGTCGGCCGCGAGCTGGTCGAGAGGGCGGCGGCGTTCGGCATGACGGCGATCGGGCGAAGCCGCCAGCAGCTCGATATCGGCTGCCCGGCACAGATCGAGCGTGATCTCTGGCAGCTTCAGCCTCAACTGATCATCAATGCGGCCGCCTATACGCATGTCGATCATGCCGAGACGGAGGTCGAGCAGGCGTTCGCCGTCAATCGAGACGGCCCGCGCCACCTGGCCGAGGCTGCTGCGCGCGCCGGCATTCCGCTGCTGCATCTGTCCACCGATTATGTCTTCGCCGGTGATGGTCGGGCGCCCTATCGCGAGAGCGACCCCACGCGACCTACCGGCGTCTACGGTGCCAGCAAGCTGGCCGGCGAAGATGCGATACGCGAATGTCTGGACAGGCATCTGATCCTGCGCACCAGCTGGGTCTACGGCGTGCATGGGCGCAACTTCGTCAAGACCATGCTGCGTCTGGGCGGCGAGCGCGACGCGCTGGGTGTGGTCAGCGACCAGATGGGCGGTCCGACAGCGGCTGGCAGCATCGCCGAGGTGCTGCTCGAGCTGGCGCGCCGCTATGGCCGGGAGGGCTCGCTGGCCTGGGGCCTCTACCACTACAGCGGCTCGCCGCCGTGCAGCTGGTACGAGTTCGCCGAAGAAATCTTTCGACAGGCCGGCCGGCTCGGGCTGCTTGCGCAGCTGCCGCAGGTCAGCCCGATCGCGACGCTCGACTACCCTACACCCGCGCAGCGGCCGGCCTGGTCAGTGCTTGACTGCAGCCGCTTGGAACAGGCCTTCGGGATAGCCCAGCGCGACTGGCGGCAGGATCTCGCCGACGTCTTGGAGCGCTTGTCCATGGCGTCAGCACGCAGCGCACACGCCTCGCTCGCCTGATTCGCACGCCAGCAAGGGTGCGCCTGCGCGGCGCGGCCGGTATTCTTGACGCTTTTGCCAACTTTGTACTGAGCGGCGGGAGCGTTGCATGGTAGCGGTTCAAGCGATTCTGCCGATCTTCGCCTTGATTGCCCTGGGCCTGCTGATCGGGCGGCGCGGCTGGTTGAGCACGGAAGGGAGTTCCGGCCTCGCGTCGCTGACCTTCAAACTGTTCATGCCGGCCGTGTTGTTCAATGGCATCGCCCGGGCCGAGCTGGGCGAAGGCATGTCGCCGATGCTGCTGGTCGCCTACTTCGCGCCGGTGCTGCTGATATTCGTCCTGGTCAACCTGGTGGCGCATCGGCTGCGCGGTCGCCCCACGGCGCTCGGCCTCACCGCGGCCTATTCGAACAACGTGCTGGTCGGCATTCCGCTGGTCAGCACGTTGCTGGGCAGCGAAAGCCTGGTTTTCGTGTTCGCCATTCTCGTGTTCCACAGCCTGATTCTGTTTTCGCTGCAGAGCTTCTACGTGGCGCTGGGCTCCGGCGAGCGCGTCAGTGGCGCCGCGCTGCTGAAGAATCTGGCCAATCCGCTGATCGTCGGCCTGGTTGCCGGAGCCTTGCTCAACCTGTCGGGGCTCGAGCTACCCGAGCCATTCTGGCGCCTGGCGGGCTGGCTGGCCCAGGCGGCGCTACCCTGTGCGCTGCTGGTGCTGGGGCTGAGTCTGGCGCGCTATCGATTGCGGCCAAGTCCGGCGGCGTTCGTGCTGAGCGTGATCAAGCTGGGGCTGTTCCCGCTCTCGGTATGGTGGCTCTCGGGGCTGCTGCCCGGGCTGAGCATGGAGGCGCGCAGCGTGCTGGTGCTACTGGCGGCCTGCCCGAGCGGGGTGAACGTGCTGGCGTTCGTTCGGCATGCCGACGACACCCGGCCGGTCGGCTCGGCGGTGTTTCTCTCGACCGTGGTCGCGGCGGTCAGCCTGCCACTTTGGATGCATCTGCTCGCCGGCTGACGGAGTGAGTTCGAGAGAACGCCGGCACGGCGTTCGCTGTCCATCGGATGACGACTGTGAAGGAGGTACCCATGCTCAAGTTCATCGGTGGCACTGCTGGCATCATCTTCATCATTGGCCTGATTGTCGTGATCGGCCTGTTCAAGCTGGTGTTCTGACGCCAGGCACGCCCGCTACTTGCGCTCGTGGGGGGCGTGCATGATCTCCTCCAGCGATAGCCCGGTCAGGCCATGGATGGTGCGCCAGAGGTAGTAGAAGATGGCCATCATCATCAGCATGCTGGGGATGGCGATCATCGGATAGCTGAGCAGCGTCATACGCCCCAGTTCTTCGTTGAACGCCTCGGTTCCGGCCGGGCTGTGCACGATCCACTTGGCCAGCACGTAGTTCATGGCCGACGAGAAGAAAAAGGTGCCGCTCAGCCAGTAGGTCGCCCGCTGCAGGCGCTTCTCGAAGTGCTCGGTCTGCCCCTTGGTCTCGAGCTGCTCATGGACCCTGGCGACGTTGATGACCTTCGGGTTGTAGAGCATGGTGCGGATCAGCGGATAGCGAGTGCGCGTGGAGAACAGGACCGCGAGCCCGATCAGCCCGGGCACCGCCGCTTCCTTGATGGCCAGCCAGCGCGTATTCAGTTGCAACAGCCCGATGCCGCCGGTGAGCAGCACGCTGACCAGCCCGAGCAGGGCAATCCAGTTGAACTTGCGATAGCGCACCAGCTCCCACAGGCCCCACCCCAGCGGGAAGGCCAGGGCCAGCACCAGGGCGCCATCGGCGCCGAGACGATGCTCGCCGCTGAGTTTCATCAGGATGATCGAGGGGATGACGATGCTGACCGCCATGTCGATCAGCGGGCGAGGTTGGTGCTCGGTCTGGGCGGTGGAAGTGTCGTTCATGTCGGTGTGTCGCGTTCGAGGGCGGTCATGATCGCCTGTGTCGGGTCGAGTCGCCAGCCCCGCTTCGCGTTTTGTTCATCCCGCTGGCGGCTTGCGGCGATCGGACCACTGACCTATCTCGAAGCCGAGCACGACAAAGATGGCCAGCGCAAAGGGCAGCAACAGATAGAGCACACGGAAGACGATGAGCGCGGCCAGCACATCGGCAGTGGCCAGTTCGGGCATGGCGGCGAGAAAGGTTACCTCCAGCACGCCGAGCCCGCCGGGTGCATGCGATAGCAAGGCCAGCGAGAACGATGCCAGGAAGACGCCGAGAACGGTGAGGTAACCCGGATTGTTCTCCACCGGCAATGCCACGTAGATGATCGCCGCGGCGCAGAGCAGTTCGAGTGGCCCGGCGAGCAGCTGACGGGCCACCACCCTCAGGCGTGGATACTCCACCTGCCACTTGCCCAGCTTGAGGGGGCGCAGCTGGCGCCAGGCACCGAATATGTAGAGCCCGACGAGCCCCATCAGCAAGGTGCCGATGCCGATCGCAACCGCCGGCTGCACCTCGACGATGCGATCGAGTACCGAGGGTTTCAGCACCAGTACCGCGCCGCCGGCCGACAGCGTGCCCAGGCCGAAGGTCAAGGAACAGAAAACGATCAGGATGCCGATTTCCTGCGGTGTCAGGCCTTTGCTGCGGTAGGCCCGGTAGCGGACCACGGCACCGGAAAACACCGAAGCACCGATGTTGTGTGCCAGCGCGTAGGTGGTAAACGAGCAGAGCGTGATGAACCACCAGGAGATTCGCTTGCCCAGGTGGAGCATGGCGATGCGGTCGTACCAGGCCAGCGCGAAGTAGGCGCCGGCCGTGGCGCAGGCGGCCGCCAGCCAGTGCATGGGGGCAATGGCTCGCAGGCTGTCGGCCAGCTCGGCCAGGGAAATGTTGCGAACCTCTTCGTACAGCAGATAGCCGGACAGCAGTACCGCCACGAGCCCGATCAGGGTCCAGGCGACATCGCTTCGTCTCGTCATCGATTGGGGCTCCTCGCTACGGCAGGTCCGGCGTCTGGATATATGGCGCTTTGCCCGGCAGGGGCGCAAAGCATGCACGTAAGTGTTCGATTCGGCCAGTACTGCTTAGATCGGCAGCGGCAATCCGGATTTGTTCAGTGCCGGCTGCAGCCCGTCGCCGCACGGGCACGCCCGCGGATGGGCATGGTCAGCATGAGAAATGAGCCGGGACAGACCCATGAGCGAAATTCCACGCGAGGAACGAATCGAAGGTTCGCTGGCGTTGCTCAGCGACGGCAACGCCTTCATCCAGAAACGCTGCCGGCGACTGCACAGTGACGTGTTCCAGGTGCGCCTGCTGCTGCAGAACATGCTGTGCATCAGCGGCGAAGAAGCGGCTCGGCTGTTCTATGACGAGCGTCGCTTCGAACGCGCCGGCGCGGCTCCGCGGATGTTGCAGAAGACGTTGTTCGGCCAGGGTGGCGTGCAAGGCCTCGATGATGAAGCTCATCGGCGGCGCAAGGGTATGTTTCTCCAGTTGCTCGGGGCCGAGCAGGTGCAGGCGCTGGTTGCGCTGTTCCAGCAGCAGTGGCTGGCGGTGCTGCCCCGGTGGCGCGCGGCGGGGCAGGTGACATTGCTTCCGGCTGTCGAGGAATTGCTCACCCGCAGTGTCTGCACCTGGGCGGGCGTGCCGCTGCCGGAAGCGGAGGTAGGGCAACGATGTGAACAACTGACCGCGCTGATCGAGGGTGCCGGCGGCATCGGTGCGAGGCATTGGCACGCGCGCCGCTCTCGGCGTGAGGCTGAACAGTGGGCGGTCGGCTTGCTCGCCTCGGTCCGTCGCGCCGAGGCATCGCCGGCTTCGGCGCTGGCGACGCTGGCCTGGCACCGTGAGGCCAATGGCCAGCTGCTGCCGCTGGCCACGGCCGCGGTCGAGCTTCTGAACCTGCTGCGTCCGACCGTGGCGGTATCGCGCTTCATCGTCTTCGCCGCGCTGGAGCTGGCCCGGCATCGGCAGTGGCGAGAGCGGCTGCGGCAGGACGACGGGATGGTCGAGCCCTTCGTCCAGGAAGTGCGCCGCTTGCACGCCTTTTTCCCGTTTACCGCCGCGCGGGTTCGCGAGGACTTTTACTGGCGTGGGTTTCGTTTTCCCAAGGGCACTCGGGTTCTGCTGGACCTCTACGGCACCAACCGCGACGAGCGCAGTTGGGCCGATCCTGAAGCGTTCCGCCCCGAACGATTCGTTGGCTGGGAGGGCAACGCCTACAGCTTTCTGACCCAGGGTGGCGGGGACCTGGCACAAGGGCATCGCTGCCCGGGTGAGCGGCCGGCGATCGAGCTGACCAAGGCTGCGGTGCGCCTGCTGACACAGCGGATGGATTACCGAGTGCCCGAACAGGATCTGCGCGTCGACGAGACCCGCATGCCGTCCCGGCCAGCGAGCGGCCTGGTCATCAGCGATATCGTCGCTTGAGCGCCGCGATCAGTGCGTCTCGGACGAGGCGCGTGACTCCTTGAACTGCACCCAGTGCTCCACCTGCTCGCGCAGCTGCGAGAGCTCGACGGGCTTGGCCATGTGCGCATCCATGCCGGCTTCCCGGGCGCGCTCCCGATGCTCGCTGAGAATATGCGCGGTCAGCGCCACCACCGGCGTGCGTGGGCGCCCCTCGCTGGCTTCCCACTCGCGCAGTTGGCGGGTGGCCTCGAAGCCATCCATGATCGGCATTTCGCAATCCATCAGCACCAGGTCGTAGGGTTGCTCCTTGATCGCCAGCAGCGCCTGTTCGCCATTGCTGGCTGTGTCGGGCGTCAGGTTCAGCTTGTTGAGCATGCCGCGGATGACCTTGGTCGAAATGCTGTTGTCCTCGGCGACCAGGATGCGGAAATCGGTCGGTACTTCGGTGGCTGTCGGCAGCGTCGGTGCGGGCGGCGCCGGGCGCTCCTCGCGCTTGTGGCGTTGGGCAAGCTCTTCGGCAAGGGTCGTGCGCAGGGTGTAGCCGGCCACCGGCTTGGCCAGGATCCGCTTGATCCCGGCATTGCGCGCCTCGACCTTGGTCGGCGCGCTGCTCATGCCGGTGAGCATGATCAGCAACAGGTCATGGGTCAGGCTGAAATCCTCGCGGATCTTGCTCGCCAGCTGGATGCCGCTCATGCCTGGCATGTCCTGATCGAGCAGCACCGCATCGAAGTAATCCTTCAGATGCGCCTTGGTGCGTAGCAAGGCCAAGGCTTCCCGCCCGGACCCCACGGCACTGACCTCCATGCCCCAGCTAGTGCATTGCTGCGCCAGGACCTTGCAGCAGGTCTCGTTGTCATCGACCACCAGCAAACGGGTGCCCTGCAGGGTGCGGTCGAATTCGGCGGAGGCATGCAGCAGGTCGTCGGCGTTCAGCGGCAGGCTGATCCACACGGCATTGCCGGCGTCGTCGCTGTGGATGCCCAGCTCGCCACCCATCAGTTGCACCAGCTGGCGCGCTACCACCAGGCCGAGCCGGCCGCCATGGCTGGAGGCTGCAAGCAGCTCGTGATTGTCCAGGGACGCGTTGAGCAGGGCGTTGCGCTCATGGCTTTCCAGCGGCTTACCGCTGTCCTGCAGGCTGATGCGCAGCCTGGGCTTGCCGTTGGAATGCTCCAGCGAGGAGGTCAGCAGCAGATCGCCTGCCTCGGTCTGGCGGAACGCGTTCTCCAGCAAGCTGAGCAGCGCCTGGCGCAGCCTTCCGGGGTCACCGGTGATGATCACCGGCAACTGCGGATGGATATGGCTGACCAGTTCGATTCGCTGCTGTTCGGCCCTGGGCCGGAAGATGTTCAGGCAGTCCTCGATCAGCGCGCTGAGGTCGAACTGGACCTCTTCCAGCTCGATCTGGCCGCTCTCCAGTTTGGAGACGTCGAGGATCTCGTTGATCAGATTCAGCAGCTCGTTGCCGGCGCTATGGATGGTTTGCACGTAGTCGCGCTGCTTGGCCGAGAGCGAAGTGTTGAGCAGCAGTTCGCTCATGCCGAGTACGCCGTTCATCGGCGTGCGGATCTCGTGACTGACGCGGGCGAGGAAATCCGCCTTGGTGCGCAGCTCGGCACTCATCACTGCCAGGGCGGTATGGCGAGTACGGCTGTCGGCGAGCAGTTGGCGCTGGCGTTCGAGCAGGGCGAGGCTCAACAGCAGGCCGCACGACATCGCTGCGCTGAACAACCCGCCGGTCAAAAGGCCTGGCTTGAACTGCTCCAGCCCCAGCAGCGCGGGCAGGAAGAACAGATAGGTGCTGCCGAACAGCGCCAGTCCGATGCTGATCAGGCGCGCCGGAGCGTAGCCATCGCGCCAGTGATAGGTCGCGACACCAAAGCAGGCGAACACCGCAAGCGCTACCAGTCCGTAGATCAGCCAGACGTTCCACAGCCAGGGGCCAAGCATGATCGCGCCTGCCAGTGCCAGGCAGAGGTTGAACAGCAGGCCCAGTAGCCAGTTGCACCAGGGTCGGCTGCGCTGATGAAAGAAGGCGATGGTGAAACCGAGCAGGGCGACGCAGCCGGCCAGCGTCGAAAGGTCGGCGATCAACGGCTGGCTGTAGACCAGTCGCGGTGCCCAGGTGGCGAGCAAACCGAGGTTGGCGACGGCGCAGCAGAGCATCGCGGCGAGGGTCAGCGCGAGCCAGACATGGCTGTAGCTGTGGGTATAGGCGAAGCGCGCCAGGTTATAGATCACCAGCAGCGCGAGCGCACCGAACAGGGCGCCGAACAGGTAGGCCGGATTGGCCTGCTTGACCAGGCCGGCTTCATCCAGCACCTGGAACCAGGTCATCATCGGATGGCTCGACTGCAGGCGTATGTAAGCCGTGCGTACCTCACCGTCGTTCGGCAACTCGAACAGGTAGGCGCGATCGGGTAACGGCCGGGAGCTGAGCGGGCGCAGCTCTCCGGTGGCGGTGTGCCGTTCGATCTGGCCGTTGTTGAGCAGGTAGAAGTCCACGTACTGCATACGCGGGGCATACAGCCAGAGCCAATGGGCTTGGGCAAAGGGGGGCAGGTTGACCTGCAGCCAGACCGCCTGCTCGCTGGCCGGCGCGCTGAACGCACGGGCATCGAGTCGCTGGAACAGCGGGCGCTGTACGGCGACCTCTTCGAGTGACAGGCGCGCAGAGCGATCGATCAGCATGCGCCAGGTCTGCCCGGCCTCATCTTCCAGACGAGCGTCGGACGCCGGGGCTGCAAACACGTCCGCGTTTGCCAGCAGGCTCAGGAACAACGCGATGACAATCCAGAACCGCCCCACGACCGAAGTCCCTTCTCGAGTGTGACGGCGGATTATAGTCACGCGGCTACCGGCCTGTAATCGGGCGAAGACGCCATCAGATGCGTCTTCGCCCGTATTTGCGAAAGGCGCCCGCTCAGCGGTCGGACCGCTCACGCGCAATGGCGCGATAGCCGATGTCCTTGCGATAGAACATCCCGTTCCAGCGGATCTTTTCAGCCAGGCGATAGGCCTGCTGCTGGGCCTGTTCGACGCTTTCGCCGATCGCCGTGGCGCACAGGACACGACCGCCGGCCGTCACCACCCGGCCTTCGGCGTCGAGCGCGGTGCCGGCATGGAACACCTTGCCGTCCAGCGCTGCCGCCTCGTCGAGCCCGTCGATCACGTCGCCCTTGGCGTAGTCGCCCGGATAGCCGCCGGCTGCCAGCACGACACCCAGGGTCGGGCGCGGGTCCCAGGTCGCTTCGACCTTGTTCAGCGCCTTGGCCTGGGCGGCCTCGATCAGCAGGATCAGCGACGACTCCAGCCGGCACATGATCGGTTGGGTTTCCGGATCGCCGAAGCGGCAGTTGAACTCGATGACCTTCGGTGCGCCCGACTTGTCGATCATCAGACCGGCATAGAGGAACCCGGTGTAGACGTTGCCTTCGGCGGCCATGCCGCGCACGGTCGGGTAGATGATCTCGTCCATCACGCGCTGGTGCACTGCGGGCGTGACCACCGGGGCTGGCGAATAGGCGCCCATGCCCCCGGTGTTCGGGCCGGTATCGCCATCGCCCACACGCTTGTGGTCCTGGCTCGTCGCCATCGGCAGCACGTTCTCGCCGTCGACCATGACAATGAAGCTGGCTTCCTCGCCGTCGAGGAATTCCTCGATCACCACGCGCGCGCCGGCGTCGCCAAAGGCGTTGCCCGAGAGCATGTCGCGTACCGCCTCCTCGGCTTCGGCCAGCGTCATGGCGACGATCACGCCCTTGCCCGCGGCCAGGCCATCGGCCTTGATGACGATCGGTGCACCGCGTTCACGCAGATAGGCGAGTGCGGGTTCGACTTCGGTGAAGTTCTGGTAGGCCGCGGTGGGGATGTCGTGGCGTGCGAGGAAGTCCTTGGTGAAAGCCTTGGAGCCTTCCAGTTGGGCGGCTCCCGCGGTGGGGCCGAAGATCGACAGGCCGCGACTGCGGAACAGGTCGACCACGCCTTTGACCAGCGGTGCCTCGGGGCCGACGATGGTGAGCTGGACATTGGTCGCGGCGAAATCGGCCAGCTGCTCGATGGCCAGCACGTCGATGGCGACATTCTCGCACTTGGCTTCCAGCGCCGTGCCGGCGTTGCCCGGGGCGACGAAAACCTTTTCGACGCGGGGATCCTGCGCCACCTTCCAGGCCAGGGCGTGCTCGCGGCCACCGCTGCCGATGATCAATACGTTCATTGCATTCTCCTGCGGGAGTCGGGCCCGTGGCCCGATCGGTGGACAGCGACGGCTGTCCACCCTACGAAAGCTGTTGCTCTTGCGAATCTATCCGGGCCGCGATGGCGTCGGGTCGGTGCTAGGCGCGAAGGGCTTCGCTCAAGCGCAGTTGCCGCTGGCAATGAGCATGAGCGAAGTCGTCCGCAACAACCCGGGCGTCTGCTTCAGCGCGGCCATGCCACCTTAGTGACGGAAGTGGCGCATGCCGGTGAACACCATCGCCATGCCGGCCTCGTCGGCTGCCGCGATGACTTCCTCATCGCGCATCGAGCCGCCTGGCTGGATCACTGCGGTGATCCCGGCCTTGGCCGCGTTGTCGATGCCGTCGCGGAAGGGGAAGAACGCATCGGAAGCCATGACCGCACCCTGCACCTGCAGCCCCGCGTGTTCAGCCTTGATGGCCGCGATCCGTGCTGAGTTGACCCGGCTCATCTGTCCGGCGCCGACGCCGACGGTCTGCCGGTGCTTGGCATAGACGATGGCGTTGGATTTGACGAACTTGGCTACCTTCCAGGCGAAGATGAGGTCGTGCAGTTCCTGCTCGGTCGGCGCACGTTGGGTCACGACCTTCAGGTCGGCCTCGGTGATCATGGCGATGTCGCGGCTCTGGATCAGCAGGCCTCCGTTGACGCGCTTGTAATCCCAGCCCGGTGCGCGCTCGGCCGGCCACTGGCCGCATTCGAGCAGGCGGACGTTGGCCTTGGCGGCCACGACGGCGCGCGCTTCGGCCGCCACCACTGGCGCGATGATGACTTCGACGAACTGCCGCTCGATGATGGCCTTCGCCGTTTCGGCGTCGAGCTCGCGGTTGAAGGCGATGATGCCGCCAAATGCCGACTCGCTGTCGGTGGCGTAGGCCAGGTCGTAGGCCTTGCGGATGCCGCCTTCATCTTCCGGTACGACCGCCACGCCGCACGGGTTGGCATGCTTGACGATCACGCAGGCCGGCTTGGTAAAGCTCTTCACGCACTCGAGCGCGGCATCGGTGTCGGCCACGTTGTTGAACGACAGCTCCTTGCCCTGCAGCTGGCGGGCCGTGGCGACGCAGGCTTCATCGGGCTTCTCGACATAGAAGGCGGCCTGCTGGTGCGGGTTCTCGCCGTAACGCATGTCCTGCGCCTTGACGAACTGCATGTTGTAGGTGCGCGGGAACAGGCTGCGATTGTCCGTGGACAGCGTATCGGTGCCCTGATCGATGCCGCCCAGGTAGTTGGCGATCATGCCGTCGTAGGCCGCGGTATGTTCGAACGCCTTGAGCGCCAGGTCGAAGCGCTGGGCGTAGGTCAGGCCACCGTTTTTCAGGTTCTCGAGCACGCTCGCGTAGTCGTCGGCGTTGACCACGATGGCGACGTCCTTGTGGTTCTTGGCTGCCGAACGAACCATCGTCGGGCCGCCGATATCGATGTTCTCGATGGCGTCCGGCAGCGTGCAGCCCGGCTTGGCAACGGTGGCTGCGAACGGATACAGGTTGACCGCCACCAGGTCGATGGGCCGGATGCCGTGTTCGGCCATGACCGCGCCGTCGAGATCACGACGGCCGAGGATGCCGCCGTGGATCTTCGGATGCAGGGTCTTGACCCGGCCATCCATCATCTCCGGGAAACCGGTGTAGTCGGCAACTTCCACTGCTTCCACGCCGTTGTCACGCAGCAACTTGAAGGTGCCCCCGGTGGATAGGATCTCGACGCCAAGTGCTGCGAGCTCACGGGCAAAGTCGACGACACCGGTCTTGTCGGAAACACTGATCAGTGCGCGGCGAACGGGTAGGCGAGTGGTTTGGTCGGTCATAACGGTTCCAGAATGGGACTGCAGGCTACGGGCGACAGGCTGCACGTGCGCGGGGACCCGCGTTCGGCGGCACGCGGCCCTCGTTAAAGCAGATCGTATTGCTTGAGTTTCTTGCGCAGGGTGCCTCGGTTCAGGCCAAGCAGCTCGGAGGCCTTGGTCTGATTGCCCTTGACGTAATTCATCACGGTTTCCAGCAAGGGCGCTTCGACTTCGGAGAGCACCAGGTTGTACACGTCCGTGACGTCGGCCCCTTCTAGGCGGGCGAAGTAATTGTGCAGCGCTTTCTCGACGCTGCCGCGCAGGGTCTGCCCCGCGTCGCTCGGCGTGCTGAGGTGCTGCTTGAGATTCAGGTTGTCGCTCACGGATGCTGTTCCAGTTACCAAGGTTTCGTTCAAAAGCGTCATGCGGCCTCCCCCTGTCCATCCTCCGCGTTGGGCCCTGAGCGTTGCTCGGCAAAAAAGGACTGAATGGCCAGTCCTTGTGCCAGCCTGTCGTCCAGACGATTGAACCGGGCGCGGAACTCGCGTGCGCCCGGCAGTGATTCGAGATACCAGGCGACGTGCTTGCGGGCGATGCGTACGCCCATCACATCGCCATAGAACGCATGCAGCGCATCAAGGTGTTCTAGCAGAACGCCGCGCAGTTCCTCGACACCGATCGTCGGCAGCAGCGTGCCGTGTTCGAGGAAGTGATTGATCTCACGGAAGATCCAGGGGCGGCCCTGGGCTGCACGGCCGATCAACAGACCGTCGGCGCCGGTGCGGGCCAGCACTTCGCGTGCCTTGTGCGGAGAATCGATGTCGCCGTTGGCGAACACCGGAATGCCGATGCTCTGCTTGATGGTGGCGATGGTTTCGTATTCGGCCTCGCCGGTGTAGAGGTCGGCGCGGGTCCGGCCGTGCACGGCAAGTGCGCAGATGCCCGCCTGTTCGGCGATGCGCGCGATGGTCACGCCGTTGCGGTTGTCGCGGTCCCAGCCGGTGCGGATCTTCAGCGTCACCGGAACGTCGACGGCCGCGACCACGGTTTCGAGAATCTGCGCGACCAGGGCTTCGTCGCGCATCAGGGCGGAGCCGGCGGCCTTGTTGCAGACCTTCTTTGCCGGGCAGCCCATGTTGATGTCGATGATCTGGGCGCCCATTTCGACGTTGCGCCGAGCTGCCTCGGCCAGCATCTGCGGATCACCGCCGGCGATCTGGACCGAGCGGGGCTCGGGCTCGCCTGCGTGCTGCAGCCTGAGGCGGGACTTGCGGCTGTGCCAAAGGCGCACGTCGCTGGTCAGCATCTCCGAGACCACCATGCCGGCGCCGAAGCGACGACACAGGCGTCGGAACGGCTGATCGGTCACGCCGGCCATGGGCGCGAGAATCAGGCGATTCGGTAAGGTGTAAGGGCCGATGCGTACCGCTGACATGTAGATTCCCTGCCTGGAGCCTGCTTGTTAGGTCGATCGGGACTGCAAAAAAGGGTGGGCATAATACCCGCTCCGGATGACGGGTTAAAGGTCGTTCTGAACAAATTCTGAGCAGCCGAAAGCTTATCGCCAGAAGTTGTTGGCGGCGCCTGGCGCGCCGCCAGTTCACTCCGGGGACTGGAAGCTGAGGCTGTAATTGACCGCCTTGGCACCCGGGTCGAGGATATCCAGCGCGATGTGGATAGGGACCTGCGGCGGCATCTCATGCTGGCCGGCCAGTTCGCCGGCGAGGTATTCGCCGGGCTTGAAGCTGCGACTGGCGACCAGTTTGCCGTTGAGATCGGCAAAGCGCAGCTCCAGCAGTGGGAAGGGCTGGGCGAAGGGGGCGCGGTTGTAGAGGATGGCATCGACCACCAGCGCGCCCTCGAAGTCCGGATGGCTGCGCACCACCAGGTTGCTGCTGCGGATCTGGCTGATGTCCACGCGTGATGGCAGTGTGCAGCCTAGCGACGGGCAGGCCCGTTCGAACCAGGGACGGTAGCGATCCTGCCGTGCCAGTTCGTCGAAGTTGTAGACCAGATACTGAGCGGCGAGGCCGCCCGCGGCGAGCAGGTTCAGCAGTCCCCAGCCCAACCAGCGCCCCCATGGCTTGCGTTGCTCGCGCCAGTCGAGCTGCAACGGCTCTTCCTCGAGTTCGAACAGGTCGCCCCTGGGCAGGTCGGGCTCCTGTCGGGAGCGCTCAATGGCCGTCTGCTCGTCGTCGGAACCCTGCGTTTCAAGCGCCGTCGTGCTCAGTGCGGGCTCGATGCGTTCCTCGAGCGGGGCCGCGCTGGATGGCGCAGCAGGGCGAGTCAGTGGTGCCGGGGGTGTCGCGGTGTTGTGATCAGCCGGCGTGAGTCGGTCATTGGCAAAGGGGCTGGCGGCGGCGGGCGGCGCTTTGGTGTCGTCGCGCTGCTCCTCGGCCAGCAGCGCTTCGGCCCAGGCCTCGTCCGGGTGTGGCGGCTGCGCGAGCGGGCGAGCCGTCAGGGTATTGGCTTCGGTCAGCTCGTTGAGGTCGCGCGAGAGTGCGCGCTCCTGAGCTTCGAGCTTGGCCAGTTCTTCATCGAGATCCAGATTGTCCAGGTCGAGGTCGTCGTGGATCCACTGCGAGTCGTCCTGGGCAGCTCTGTCGGGGCCGGCGCTGGGCGCGGCAGCTACAGGCGCCGGAGCTTGCGTGGGCGCCTCGGCAAGGGGGCTTTGCTGCGGTTGCCCGCTCTGCGGATCCTGCGAAAGCGCGTGCGCGGCATTGAACACTTCCAGGCAGGCGCCGCAACGCACCATGCCACGCGCGGCAGTCAGCTGGGTGCTGCTGACGCGGAAGCTGGTGCTGCAGTGAGGGCACTGGGTGATAAAGCTGGTCATGCACGATTCCGCAGGAAAATGCCGGCTAGTCTAGCGCAGGCGATGGCTGATCCGGCAGCGCTGCCGTTAGCGGCGCACGCCGCTGATTCGCACCCAGCCATCTTTTTCGGCGGTCGGGTCAAGATCGAACGCGGCCTGGTAGGCACTGCGGACCTCGTCGGCCTGTTCGGCCAGAATCCCGGACAGCGCCAGGCGCCCACCCTTTTTGACCAGTGCGGTAATGGTCGGTGCCAGCTCGACCAGCGGGCCGGCAAGGATGTTCGCAACCACGACGTCCGCGGGCTCTTGCGGCAGGTCGGCCGGCAGGTAGACCGGGAACGCGTCGGCCGCCAAGCCGTTGCGGCCGGCGTTGTCGCGCGAGGCCTCCAGCGCCTGTGGATCGATGTCGGTGCCGCGCGCCGAAGCGGCGCCGAGCAGCAAGGCGGCGATACCGAGGATGCCCGAGCCGCAGCCGAAGTCGAGCACGCTGCAGCCGCCAAGGGATTGGCCGTCCAGCCACTCCAGGCAGAGGGCGGTGGTGGGGTGGGTGCCGGTACCAAAGGCCAGGCCGGGGTCCAACAGCAGATTGACCGCCTCGGGCTGCGGTGCTTCGTGCCAGCTCGGTACGATCCACAGGCGCCTGCCGAAACGCATGGGCTGGAAGTTGTCCATCCAGCTACGCTCCCAGTCCTGGTCTTCGATGCGCTCGAGTTGGTGCTCCGGCACCTGGCCGCCGCGCAGCAGCGCGAGGTGCGCAAGCAGCGAGTCGCCGTCGGTGTCATCCTCGAACAGGGCGAGCAGGTGCGTGTGGGTCCAGAGCGGCGTCGTTCCCAGGTCGGGTTCGAAGATGGGCTGGTCCTCCGCGTCCATGAAGGTGACCGAAACGGCGCCGAGTTCCAGCAGCTGGTCTTCCAGTTCGGGCGCCTGCTCGGGCGTGATGGCGAGTCGGACTTGCAGCCAGGGCATGGGAGGCCTCTTCGGGATGGGCAGGGATGGCGGGCAAGCTTACTGGAGAGGGTGCAGCGCGGCCAGTGCAGCGAGGGGTTGCGAAAACGACAGAGGCCGCCCGAAGGCAGCCTCTGTTTGCAGCGCCGGGCCTGTGGCTCAGTGCTTGTCCATACCCAGTTTCTTTTCCAGGTAATGGATGTTCACGCCGCCCTTGCAGAAGCCAGCATCGCGCGTCAGCTCGCGATGCAGCGGGGCGTTGGTCTTGATGCCGTCAACGATCAGTTCGTCCAGGGCATTGCGCATCCGGCCCATGGCCTCGTCGCGGCTGCCGCCGAAGGTGATCAGCTTGGCTACCAGCGAGTCGTAGTTCGGCGGTACCGCATAGCCGTCGTACAGGTGCGAATCGACGCGTACGCCGTTGCCGCCGGGCGCATGGAAGTGCTTTACCTTGCCCGGGCTCGGCATGAAGGTGCGAGGATCCTCGGCGTTGATCCGGCACTCGATGGCATGGCCGCGAATCACCACGTCTTCTTGCGTGATCGACAGCTTCTGGCCGCCGCCGATCAGCAGCATTTCCTTGACGATATCCACGCCGGTGACCATTTCGGTGACCGGGTGCTCGACCTGGACGCGGGTGTTCATCTCGATGAAGTAGAAGTTGCCGTCTTCATAGAGGAACTCGAAGGTGCCGGCGCCGCGGTAGCCGATGTCGAGGCAGGCCTGCACGCAATGGGCCTGGACCTTGCGGCGAGCCTCTTCGTCGATCAGTGGCGCAGGAGCTTCCTCGATCACCTTCTGGTGGCGGCGCTGCAGCGAGCAGTCGCGGTCGCCCAGGTGGATGGCGTTGCCCTGGCCGTCGGCAAGTACCTGGATCTCCACGTGACGCGGATTGACCAGAAACTTCTCGAGGTAAACCATCGGGTTACCGAAGGCAGCGCCCGCTTCATTACGGGTGAGCTTGGCCGAGGCGATCAGGTCCTCTTCCTTGTGCACCACGCGCATGCCGCGACCACCGCCGCCGCCTGCGGCCTTGATGATCACCGGATAGCCCACTTCGCGGGCGATCTTCAGCGCTTCTTCCTCGTCTTCCGGCAGTGGGCCGTCGGAGCCCGGCACCGTCGGTACGCCGGCCTTCTTCATCGCATCCTTGGCCGAGACCTTGTCGCCCATCAGGCGAATGACGTCGGCGGTCGGGCCGATGAAGGTGAAGCCGGACTTTTCCACCTGTTCGGCGAAGTCGGCATTCTCGGCAAGGAAGCCGTAGCCGGGGTGGATGCCGTCGGCGCCGGTCACTTCGGCGGCCGCGATGATGGCCGGAATGCTCAGGTAGGATTTGGCGGAGGCCGCCGGGCCGATGCACACCGACTCGTCGGCCAGCGAGACGTGCATCAGATCACGGTCGGCGGTGGAGTACACCGCGACGGTCTTGATGCCCAGCTCCTTGCAGGCGCGCAGTACGCGCAGCGCAATTTCGCCGCGGTTGGCGATCAGTACTTTTTCCAACATCGTTGGCTCCCGGCGGTTCAAACGATGGTGAACAGCGGCTGATCGAACTCAACCGGATGGCCATTTTCCACCAGGACGGATTCGATGGTGCCGCTGGTCTCGGCCTCGATGTGGTTCATCATCTTCATGGCTTCGACGATGCAGAGGATGTCGCCTTTCTTGACGCTCTGGCCGACATCGGCGAACGGCTTGGATTCCGGGGAGGAGGCGCGGTAGAAGGTGCCAACCATCGGCGAGCGGACGACGGTGCCGTTCAGCTTCGGTGCGACCGGAGCGGCATCAGCAACGGGTGCAGCGGCTACGGGTGCGGGCGCCGGAGCGGCGGGGGCCTGAGCGTAGAACGGCTGCTGCATGGCCACTTGCTTGCTGTGGCGGCTGATGCGCACCGACTCTTCGCCCTCGTGGATTTCCAGTTCGTCGATGCCCGACTCTTCCAGCAGTTCGATCAGTTTCTTGACTTTGCGAATATCCATGAAGCGTTGACTCCCAGGCTAAGTTCAGAGGGCATTGCCGTTCGCAGTCTCCCGAGGCTGACAGGTGCGTCGCCGGTCAGGAAGCTGCGATGTGTTCCAGGGCGGCATCCAGGGCGAGGCGATAGCCGCTGGCGCCGAGGCCGCAAATCACTCCAACCGCTACGTCGGAGAAATAGGAGTGATGGCGGAAGGGTTCCCGTTTATGCACGTTGGATAGGTGCACTTCGATGAATGGGATGCTCACCGCAAGCAGCGCGTCACGCAATGCGACGCTCGTATGGGTGAACGCGGCGGGATTGATGATGATGAAGTCCACGCCTTCGTCGCGCGCAGCGTGGATGCGTTCGATCAGTTCGTATTCGGCGTTCGACTGCAGGTGCAGCAGGTGATGGCCGGCCTCGCGCGCGCGCTGCTCGAGGTTCTGGTTGATCTGCGCCAGGGTAACGGCGCCGTAGACGCCGGGCTCACGCGAACCCAGCAGATTGAGATTCGGGCCGTGAAGGACCAGAAACGTGGCCATGGATGTCCCTTGTTCTTCTCGTTGGCACGGCGCGCGTGGAACCGCGGCCGGAAAAGGCCAAGACTATGCATGAAGGCCGGGCTGACTGTCCAGTCATGTGGCGATCGGCGGAAATGGCCGCACGATATCTGGAATTCGCCGCGCAAATCACAGCTGGGTGGCGGCGATATCCAGCTTCGTGGCGAATTCGCCGGCGTCCAGTTCGCCTACCACTCGCGCGGCGCCGATCTCGGCGCCCTGGCGATCGAAGAAGAGGATCGCCGGAGGGCCGAACAACTGGTAGCGGTCCAGCAGGGCGCGTTGCTCGGCATTGCTCTCGGTGATGTCGAAACGAACCAGGCGGTAACCGTTCAGGCGCGGGGCGATCTGCGTGGCGCGAAACACCTCGCGCTCGATCACCTTGCAGCTGATGCACCAGTCGGCATACCAGTCGAGCAGCAGCGGCTGGCCCGCCTGTCTGGCGGCCGCGAACTGGCGCTGCAGCTCTTCGGGGGTGGAAATGCTATGCCACCGATCGGTCGTTTCCGCCGTTTCGGTTGGCAGCGCACGTGCCAGCGGACGCAATGGGTCGTCGGCTCCCTGCAGCGCACCGACCCAGGCGGCCAGGGCATAGACCAGCAGCGCCAGGCCTGCCAGCTGTGCGAGCTTGCGAGGCGAGGTCTTGGGTACGAATTCGAGCGCACCGAGAAAGATCGCTGTTCCGGCCGCGAGCGTGCCCCACAGTGCCAGCGCGAGCGGGCCGGGCAGGATGCGTTCGAGCATCCACACGGCGACGGCCAGCAGCAGCACGCCAAAGGCGTTGCGTACCTGCACCATCCAAGGCCCGCTCCTGGGCAGAAGCGCACTGCCGCCCGTTGCGAACAGGACCAGCGGCGTGCCCATGCCCAGACCCAGTGCGAACAGCTTCAGACCACCGCCAAGGGCGTCTCCGCTGGCGCTGATGTACAGCAGCGCGCCGGCCAGTGGCGCCGAGACGCAGGGCGAGACGAGCAGGCTGGAGACGGCGCCCAATAGCGCGGCGCCGGCAATCGATCCACCCCGGGCACGGTTGGCGAGACCATCCAGCCGGGCGCTGATCGCCTGCGGCAGGCGCAGTTCGAACAAGCCGAACATGGCAAGGGCGAAGGCGACGAAGAACAGTGCAAACGGGACCAGTACCCAGGGCGATTGCAGCCTGGCCTGGAGGTTGAGTTCGGCGCCGAACTGCCCCATCAGCGCGCCGAGCAACGCGAAGCCAGTCGCCATTGGCAGTACGTACGCCAGCGAAAGCGCCAGGCTGCGGCCGGTGCTTGGCTGACCGCGCAAGACCACGCCGGACAGAATCGGCAGCATGGGCAGTACGCAGGGGGTAAAGGTCAGGCCGAGGCCGGCGAGAAAGAACAGCAGCACCGAGCGCAGCAGCGGCTCGCCATCGGTGCTCGCAGCCTGGGGCTGCTCGCCTGCCGGAGGCTCGTCGCCAATGGTGAGCATCTCGGTTTCTGGCGGATAGCAAAGCCCCTGGTCGGCGCAGCCCTGGTAGCTGACACGCAGACCGAATGACCGACTGTCGGGGTTGCTGACCGGCAGCTCTACATCGAGCACGCCGTAATACACTTCGACCTCGCCGAAGTAGTCGTCGGTCTTCTGCTCCCCCCTAGGCAGTTGAGCTTCGCCCAGGGTCACGCCGGGGGTGGTCGTGGTGAACTGAAACCGATGCCGATAGAGGTAGTAGCCAGGCGCGGCGATGAAGCGCAGCTTCACTTGTGTGGGTGAGCTCTGGGTGACGCTCAGGCGGAAGGCTTCGCGAACCGGAAGGAAGTCGGCACTGTTGTTCAGCGTTCCCAGCGCGGGCGGTTGCTTATCGAACAGCCCAGCCTGGGTCAGCGGGGGCAAGAGCAGCAGAAACAGCAGGGTCAGCACACGGCGCATGGTCGTTCCACCTGAAACAGTGCGCGGCATCATACCCAAGCTCGTCCAGCATGGCGCGCGGTCAGTCGTCATCCCGGCCTTCCTCCTGCAGACAGATCCAGCCTTGCTCCTCTATGTGTGGCAGTGCCCGTAGCGCCCGGCCTTCGCAAGGGCCCGCGACACAGAGCCCGGTTTCGATGAGAAACAGCGCGCCGTGGCTCGCGCATTGCAAAAGGCTGCCACTGTCGTCGAGAAAACGATCCGGCTGCCATTCCAGCGGTAGCTGGCGATGAGGGCAGCGGTTTTCGTACAGATACACCCTGCCGTTGCGCCGCACCGCGACCAGCCGCAGCTCGGGCAGCTCGAAGCCGCGGCTTTGGCCTTCGCCTATTTCGTGGCCAGGACAGAGACGAATCATCTTCGGGCTCCCGCGCAAAAGAACGCATTATCCGCTTCGCTGCGGTCGCAGCAATCGCCCCGGGTGCTGTCCGGCGCTGCGCATGCGATAGTCGCCGGCAGTCCTGTACGTTCGCTTGTGAGGTGTCTCGATGCGTCGCTGTCTTTCGTTGTTGTGCTTGCTACTGGCCGCGTGCAGTTCGTCAGCTCCGGTCTTGCCGCAGTGGCAGGCGACCGAGGGGCTGGAGCACAGCGAGGTCGGACGCATCGTCGACTTGCGTACGGGGCAGGTGATCGATCCCCGGCAGCTGGTCGAACGGCTAGCGCCCGCCGAGCGGGTCATCGTAGGGGAGCGCCACGACAATCCAGACCATCACAGCCTCCAGCTCTGGCTCCTGCAGGCGCTTGCGCACGAGCGCGCGCAGGGCAGCGTGCTGCTGGAAATGATCGTTCCGACACAGCAGGCCCGGGTTGATCAGGCGCGAGCGGACTTGGCGCGCGGCGACAGGCCTGCCGATCTGCCCGCCCGGCTGGACTGGTCTGAAGGCTGGCCGTGGAATCTCTACGGATCGCTGGTGGGTTATGCGCTTGCTCAGCCGTACCCGCTGCTGGCTGCCAATCTGGACCGAAGCGAGATAGTGGAGCTCTACCGTTCCCCGGTGCCGATACCCGGCAGAGCCTCGTCCCGGCGGGCGGTGATCGAGGCGCTGACGGCGCAGATCGTGCAGTCGCATTGCGGCATGTTGCCCGAGGCGCAGGTGCCTGCGATGGTCGGCATACAGCAACAACGTGATCGACGCATGGCCGAGCGGCTATTGGCCGCGCCGGCGCCGGCCCTTTTATTGGCGGGCGGCTTCCATGCGCGCCGCGATGTCGGTGTGCCGCTGCATATTGCCGACCTGGGTGGGCCAGCCCCATTGGTGGTGATGCTTGCCGAGGTCGGTGAGCCGGTCGAGCCGCGGCAGGCAGACTTTGTCTGGTTCACCCCGGGCCTGCCGGAGCAGGATCACTGTGCGGGCTTCAAGGCCGCGGCCGACGGCGGAAAGCCCTGAGTCGTTTCGTCAGGCAAAAAAAAAGACCCGGCGGGTGCCGGGTCAAAAACCGTGATTAGCCTGATGAGGAGATAACCCGAAAGTCCGACTGCCTGGGCTTTCAGTTACCGGCTGATCTCGCGATCAGTTGAGGTAATAATAACAATTCTCATTAGCAAGTCAAGCACTCGGATGCACCTTTCGTCACGCCACGGTGGCGAATCGCAACTGCGTCAGCTCCTTGTTCAGCAGATCGATTCGCCGGGCCATGCTCTCGATCAGGCTGTGTGCAATCCGCGGATTGCTCTGGGCCAGGCCGATGAACTGCTCCTTGGGGATGACCATCACCGTACAGGGTTCGCTGGCGATGACGCTGGCGCTGCGCTTTTCCTGGGTGAATACCGCCATCGCACCGAAGATCTCGTCCTTCTGCACATCACCCACCTTGTGCCCATCGACGATGGCATCCGCACGCCCTTCGATGATGATGAAGACATTGTCGGCCTCGTCCCCCTGGCGAATCAGCTCTTCTCCGGCCGCGAAATGCTGGAACCCCGTCGTCGGTCGCAGCTCTGGCTGCCTGAAGCGTGCGAGGGCATCGGATAGCAGCGCCGTCTGCCCCGCCAGGTACTGCACGAACAGTTCCTGGCGCTCAGGCGCGGCGTGGATGTGGCCCAACGCCGCGCTGCGCGAGTAGGGCACGAGCAGCACCGGCTCATCGCTGCGGTAGCGGCATGGCGGGAGCTCGCGACCCTGATAGAGACCTAGCAGGTCGCCTTCGTGCAGGTAGCACAGCGGTTTGTCGTCGATCAGCACATGCAGCAGGCCGCTCTCGATCAGGTACAGCTGCTGTTCCGGCAGCTCGGCGCCGAGGTCGTCGGTGCGGCGGCATTCCAGCGCCGGGCCAGCCGGTGCCAGTCCCTCGAGCAGTTGGGCTGGGATGCCCTGCAGGCGCTGAATCAGCTGGTCTGCATAGGCAGGTTGCTCGCCGAGTAGGTACATGTCGACAATCCTTGAGCGAACGGGCGGGGCGAAGGGGCAATGGGCGAACGATAGGCGTGGCGCGGGGGGGAGTAAACGGTACGAATCGGAGGATGTGAGCTAGCTCCGGTTGCGCAAAAAAGCTTCCAGTTCCCGGTTCAGCTCGGCTTTGACTGTGGCCGGTAGCCTTTGCCACTGGCAGTCCAGAAGGGCGCCTTCGATGGCGTACAGCAATACGCGCGAGGCGCCGAAACCGCGGGCCTTGACGGCGGCATAGCTGTCGACGGCGCCACGCTTGCGCAGGTCTTCGACACTATGGATGCCGCAGGCATGCAGCCACTGGACGGATGTCTTGCCTAGGTTGCGCAGGGCGAGAAGTTCGTCGTGCATGTGTCACCCCGCGGCGCAACGGTGCGGATAGCCGGCGATCAGGTGCAGCGGCCAGCGGATCGTGCGAGTGGTTTCGGGCGCGCCCCAACGGCTCGATAGTTCCGCAAGCAGTGCATCGACGGGGTCGCTGGCGTGTAGCTGACGATACTTGGCAACCGCTGACCAGGTCCGCAGGTAGCCGATGAGCTGTGCCAGGTTCCAGCGGGTCTCGAGCGCAAACGCCGGTGCGGCGAGCCGGTCGAACGGCACCTCGATGTCGCGATAGCCGGCGTCGACGCTGCGTCGACCCTCCGGCCAGCAGCCGCGAAGGGTATCGCCGTGGAGCGTCCCGATCAGTTCATCGATCGCCGGCGTCACGCTGAGCAGGCTATAACACCAGGCGCAGAAAAAGCCCTCTGGACGCAGTGCGCGGCGAATTTCTTCGAAAAAGACGGGTGTGGCGAACCAGTGCAGGGCCTGCGCAACCACCACCAGGTCCAGCGAGCCATCGGCGACAGGGATTTGCTCGGCGTCAGCGGCGAGGCGTCTTACGCCCTGCCACTCTTCACCGCTGGAAAGCTGTTCGACGCTGGCATCGCAGGCGATGACCTCATCGAAATGCATGCGCAGGGCGCGCGCGGCCTGGCCGTTGCCGCAGCCGATATCCAGCGCCCGTTCGCGCTGCCCGCAACGCTGTGCGAGCCAGTCGAACAGGGCGCTGGGGTAGGTTGGCCGGAACGCGGCATAGGCTCCGGAGTTGGCGGCGAACAAGGCCACGCTGTCGCGCGAAGGGGCGGTCGATGGTGCTGCGGTGCAGGAATCGGTCATGGCGAGGCATCGACGGGACGATGTCGCCAGTATAGGCCGCGTCGACGGGCTCTGCCGGACGCGGCCGTTGGCTCAGAGCCCGGGTAGCCGCTGGCGAATCGCCCCGACGAGACCGTCAAGGCTGGCGGCGTCGTTGGTTTCCACGCGGCGGGCGACCAGCAGCTCGCCCTCGTCCAATGCTTCACGGCTGGCCTGTTGGGCGCGAACCACATCGAGATTGGCGTCGGATGGGTCGTGACCCTCGAGCTGGCGCTGAGCCAGCCAGAGTTCGATGACCGCGTCGGGCGCGTTGCAATCGAGAATCACGAATGGGACACCCGTGCTTTCTGCCATGCTGGCGGCGGCCGTGCGCTGTGCGCGCTTGAGGTAGGTGGCATCGATCACGACCGAGAAACCGGCCGAGAGAATGGCCCCAGCCAGTTCGTGGAGGCGGGCGTAGGTAGCTTCGCTCGCCGCCTGGCTATAGATGCCCGTATCGAGCCGACCGGTCGCCTCCTGGGGTTGCGTGCCGAGCAAACGCTTGCGCTCCACGTCCGAGCGCAGACGGATGGCGCCAAGCGCTTCGACCAGACGCATGGCGACGTGGCTCTTGCCCACCGCCGAAACACCATGCGTCACCGCTAGAAACCTCGACGGGATGGCGCTGTAGCTCTCGGCCAGGTTGGCGTAGCTGCGGTACTGGCGCAGGACTACCTTGCGCTGGACCGGGTCTTGCTCCTGGTACAGGCGGAACAGGCTGACCTTGGCTCGTACGAGGGCACGGTAGGCTTTGTAGAGGTTCAGCAGCTGCAGCGCCGCGTAGTCGCCGGTTTGCTCGAGCCAGCCGTTGATGAAACGACGCGCCTGGCACTTGAGGCCGCGATCCTCCAGGTCCATCGCAAGAAAGGCCGCGTCGGATGCGATGTCGATCAGGCGGAAGGGCTCGTTGAACTCGATGCAGTCGAACAGCACGACCTGGCCATCGATCAGCGTGGCGTTGCCCAGATGCAGATCACCATGGCACTCGCGAATGAAGCCCTCATCGCAGCGGGCCTGCAGCACCGGTTGCAAGCGGCTGATGCTGGTTTCCATCCACTGCTCGAGACTGTCCAGCTGCGCCAGGTCGCTCGCTTCGTTGAGCAACGGACGGATCTGCTCGAAATTCTGCCGCATCGGGGCAACGATGGCTTCGGGAGTATTGAGCGCATGGTCGGCGGCGATGTGTGGCGTGCTCAGGTGAAAGCTGGCGATACGGTCGGCCATCTGGTCGATGTGCGCTTCGGTCAGTTCGCCCCGTGCCTGGAGTTCGGCCAGTAGCTGGGCCTGGGGGAACTCGCGCATCTGCAGCGCATATTCGATAGGCTCGCCCGGGCCGCCAAGCTGCGGTGCCTGTGCGCTACCGGTAATCGGCAGTACCTGCAGGTAGAGGTCCCCGGCCATGCGCTGGTTCAACCGTAGTTCCTCTTCGCAGAAGTGCCTGCGGGCGGACAGCTCGGTGAAGTTCAGGAAGCCGAAGTCCACGGGCTTCTTGATCTTGTAGGCGTAGTGGCCGGTCAGGATGACCCAGGAAATGTGGGTTTCGATCACCCGGAACGCATCGACCGGGTGGGGATAAAGGGCGGGGTTCTGTAACGCGCTGATCAGATCTTGGCTCACGGTCACTCCTTGCTTCGAGAGTTGGCGCCAGGCGGGCCGGAACGCTTTACAGGCCACACCGTGAAAAAACGCCGGCATTATCACTGCTCGTTCCGCTGCTGGAAACCGTCGAGAGGCGCTCGGCCGTGCATGACAAAGCTGCGTATAATCCGCCGCCATGACTAAGTCCCGCTCCCCTCGCAATCGCACTCGACGCCGATCCAGTGCCGCCCGGCCGTGGCTGGGTTGGGTCGTCAAGCTGTCGATCGTCGGCCTCGTGATCCTCGCCGGTTTCGCCGTTTATCTCGATGCCATCGTCCAGGAAAAATTTTCCGGCAAGCGCTGGACCATCCCGGCCAAGGTCTACGCACGTCCGCTCGAGTTGTTCGTCGGGCAGAAGCTGGCCAAGGACGACTTCCTCGCCGAGCTGGACGCCCTTGGCTATCGGCGCGAGAAGGCCGTCGCCGGTCCTGGCGGCGTTTCCGTGGCCGGCAACAATGTGGAGATGCAGACCCGCGGTTTTCAGTTCTATGAAGGCGCCGAGGAGTCACGACGCATCAGGGTGCGCTTTTCCGGTGACTTCGTTGCCGGGCTAAATAGCGCTGACGGCTCCAGCCTGGCCGTCGCGCGCCTGGAACCGGTGTTGATCGGCGGCCTTTATCCGGCGCACAACGAGGACCGCATCCTGATCAAGCTGGATCAGGTGCCGCCCTATCTGGTCCAGACGCTGGTGGCAGTCGAGGATCGGGAGTTCTTCGAGCACTTCGGCGTTTCGCCCAAGTCCATCGCGCGGGCCGTTTGGGTGAACCTGACGGCCGGCGCGGTGCGTCAGGGCGGCAGTACGCTGACGCAACAGCTGGTGAAGAACTTTTACCTCACCAACGAACGCAGCCTGACGCGCAAGGCCACCGAGGCGATGATGGCGGTGCTGCTGGAGCTGCACTACGACAAGCAGGAGATTCTCGAGGCCTACCTCAATGAGGTCTTCCTCGGCCAGGATGGTCGGCGTGCCATCCATGGCTTCGGGCTGGCCAGCCAGTACTTCTTCGGCCAGCCGCTCGCCGAGCTGAAGCTGCACCAGATCGCCCTGTTGGTCGGCATGGTCAAGGGGCCGACCTATTACAATCCGCGCCGGCATCCGGAGCGCGCACTCGAGCGGCGCAACCTGGTGCTCGACCTGCTCGCCGAGCAGCAGGTCGTCGATCCGGCCGAAGTCGCAGCCGCCAAGCAGAAGCCGCTCGGGATCACCCAGCGCGGCAGCATGGCCGACAGCTCCTACCCGGCCTTCCTTGATCTGGTGAAGCGCCAGTTGCGTGAGGACTATCGCGAGGAAGACCTGACCGAAGAAGGGCTGCGGGTATTCACCAGCTTCGATCCGATTCTTCAGCTCAAGGCCGAGCAGGCCATGAGCGATACGCTCAAGCGCCTTGGCAAGGGGGCCGAGGCCGTCGAAGGCGCCATGCTGGTGACCAATCCGGAAACCGGCGAAATCCAGGCGATGCTGGGCAGCCGGCAACCTGGCTACGCTGGCTTCAACCGGGCTCTTGATGCGGTTCGGCCGATTGGCTCGTTGATCAAGCCGGTGATCTATCTGACGGCACTGGAGCGTCCCAGCCAGTACACGTTGACCAGTCTGCTGGAAGATGAGCCCTTCTCGGTCAAGGGCGCGGACGGGCAGGTGTGGCGACCGCAGAACTACGACCGCAAGGCCCACGGCAACGTCTATCTCTACCAGGCGCTGGCCAACTCCTACAACTTGTCGACCACCCGCTTGGGCCTGGATCTGGGGGTGCCGAACGTACTCAAGACGCTGCAGCGCCTCGGGGTATCCGTCGACTGGCCGGCTTATCCTTCGATGCTGCTCGGGGCCGGCGCGCTAAGGCCGATCGAGGTCGCCGATGTGTATCAGACGCTTGCCAACGGCGGCTTCAACACGCCGTTGCGCGGCATTCGCAGCGTACTGACCGCGGAGGGCGAGCCGCTCAAGCGTTATCCGTTCCAGATTCAGCAGCGTTTCGATCCGGGCGCCATCTACCTTACGCAGCGGGCCATGCAGCGCGTGATGCATGAGGGCACCGGGCGTTCGGCGTACAACCAGCTGCCACGCTCGCTCAACCTGGCGGGCAAGACCGGGACCACCAACGATCTGCGTGACAGCTGGTTTGCCGGCTTCAGTCAGGACTTGCTGGCGGTGGTATGGCTAGGGCGCGACGACAACGGCAAGACGTCGCTGACCGGTGCTACCGGCGCGCTGCGGGTGTGGACGGATTTCATGCGGCGGGCCGATCCGTTGCCATTGAACTCGCCGCTGCCGGAGAACGTCGTGCAGGTCTGGGTCGATTCGCGCACCGGCCAGGGTACCGATGAACGCTGTCCTGGTGCGGTTCAGATGCCCTACATTCAGGGTAGCGAGCCGGCTCCGGGGCCGGGTTGTGGTATTCAGGCGCCTGCCGAGTCGGTCATGGACTGGGTCAGGGGTTGGCTGCAGTAGCGTTGATTGCGCGGCTGCCACTAGGAGTTCGAAAAGGTGTACGTGAACAAGCAATTGATGGCTTTGTGCGTGATTGCCATGGCCGTGCAGGGATGTGCCAGTGTCGATCGCCGCGCGATCCCGGTGGTGGACTCTGGCGCGCCGGTTTCCGAGCAGACTGTTGCACGTCAGGCGTACCGGCCTGCCGGCGCGGCTCCGGCACCCGCCGGGCAAACGGCGGATTCGGGCGTCATGGTAATGGTGCCACCGGGCAATTCGGCGCCCTTACAAACGTTCGCGGCGCCAGATGCCGGTATCGTCGGTACCGTCGATAGTACACCCGGCGCAACGCCGCAATGGGATTCGGGAGCAGGCGCTGTCGGCACGCCGTCCATGGGGACGCCAATGCCGGCCGCGCCTGCACCGGCGCCGACCGGCGTGCCGTCCTCAGGTGGGCTCTCGGCAGACGAGCAACTCGACGGGCCGGTGCTGGCATTGCTCACCACGGCCCGCCAGCAGCAATCCGGGGGCGACCTCAACGGTGCCGCCTCGAGTCTGGAGCGCGCGCAACGGATCGCGCCGCGTGAGCCGCAGGTGCTCTACCGGCTGGCCCAGGTTCGGCTCGAGCAGGGCGATGCTGTGCAGGCTGAGCAGCTATCGCGGCGCGCGCTGAGCTACGCCAGCGGCCGTCCTGCCTTGCAGGCGAGCCTCTGGGAAATGATCGCGCAGGCACGCGAACGGCAGGGCGATGCAGCAGGGGCCGCAGCCGCTCGCCAGCGTGCCAAGGTCAGTCTGTGATGGATCGGCGTATACCGGAACTGGCCGATGTGTTGTTGCTCATCGAGCGCGAGCTGAGGGTCGCAGGGCTGTGGGCCGACGTGGCGCCCTCGGCCCAGGCGCTGGCCAGCAGCGCGCCATTCTGCGTTGATACGCTCCCGTTCGAGCAGTGGCTGCAATGGGTGCTCTTGCCAAGAATGAAGCAGATCGTCGAGCAGGAGTGGCCCCTGCCTAGGGTATCGGGGCTAGGTCCCATGGCCGAAGTGGCCTACGCGGGGCGACCGCTGGCTGGGTTGATCGAGGCGCTAGAGCGCTTCGATCAACTGCTCAGCGAGGGTTGAGGTCACACTCCTCGGCAATCTTCTTCTTTGTTTCGGTGATGCGTGCCTGGCGCTCCTCCTCACCGATGCGGCGCAGTTCGCCACCTTCTTCGACCCGAACGCGCGGGTTGCTTTGCAGTTGAGCCAGGTTGGTGCGCAGTGTTTCGCAGTATTGTTTGCGCTGTGCCTCTTGCTCGGCGACCTGACGCCGAACTTTCTCGTCGATTTCGGCCTGCGGGTCCTTTGCTTCCGCGCGCGGCGGTGTCGGCGCGACCGGGGCCGGCGGGGCGGCGACCGTATTGATGGTTTGCGCCGGCTGATCTTGTGGAGGTTGAGCTCCGAAATGTGTTGTTCCCTGGGCATCAACCCATTTGTATACCTGGGCCGCCCAGGCAGGGCTGCCGAGCACGGCCAGAAGGCTGGCGGCGACGAGCATCGAGCGCATCGAGAATCCTTAACGGGGTGTCTTGGTGGCTGCACTATAACCAAATCGGTCGCCGGCGCTTCTGTACCAGGTCACAGCGCAACGCCGCGCAAACGCAACGGCAGACTTGACTTGGCTGCCTCTAATCCGAACAATCCGAGGCTTGCTGTCCTGAGCAGCTCGCCGCAAGCGGGTCTCCGCTCAGTTTGACAAGCATGAGGTGCTACCCGCGCCGACTCCGCATCACCCGCAACGCGTTACCTCGCGCTGGGTGGGACTCCCGCAACACTAGGGCCGTCCCGATACTGGCTCGTCAGTGGCTGACGTAGTCGGCGACTACCGTCGCTCATGCCCTGCTCGGCAGTAAACCTATTCCTGGCTGTTCCAAGAGGGATCAGCCGTCTGGCGTTTCAGAGGTGAACAACGTGGAACTGTTATCCGGCGCTGAAATGGTCGTCCGCTTCCTGCGTGACGAAGGCGTTAAGTACATTTACGGGTATCCGGGCGGTGCTCTGCTGCATATCTACGATGCGCTGTTCAAAGAGCCCGAGGTGACGCACATCCTCGTGCGTCACGAGCAGGCCGCTACTCACATGGCCGATGGTTATGCCCGCGCGACCGGCAAGGCCGGCGTTGTGCTGGTGACATCCGGCCCGGGCGCGACGAATGCGATCACCGGGATTGCCACCGCCTACATGGACTCGATTCCCATGGTGGTGATCTCCGGGCAGGTGCCGAGCAACATGGTGGGCACCGATGCGTTCCAGGAAACCGACATGATCGGGATTTCCCGGCCAATCGTTAAGCACAGCTTCATGATCAAACATCCCTCGGAGATTCCCGAGGTGATGAAGAAGGCGTTCTACCTCGCCCAATCGGGGCGCCCTGGTCCGGTGGTGGTCGATATCCCGAAGGACATGACCAATCCGGCCGAGAAGTTCGAGTACGTCTACCCGAAGAAGGCGAAGCTGCGCTCTTACAGTCCGGCCGTACGCGGACACTCCGGTCAGATCCGCAAGGCAGCGGAGCTGCTGCTTTCGGCCAAGCGCCCGATCATCTATTCCGGTGGCGGTGTGATCATGGGCGGGGCCTCCGAGCAGCTCACCGAACTGGCGAAGATGCTCAACCTGCCGGTGACCAATACCTTGATGGGGTTGGGGGCATTCCCGGGCACCGATCGTCAGTTCGTCGGCATGCTCGGCATGCACGGCAGCTACACGGCGAATCTGGCGATGCACCATTCGGACGTGATTCTGGCCGTGGGCGCCCGTTTCGATGATCGCGTCATCAATGGCGCGGCCAAGTTCTGCCCTAACGCCAAGATCATTCACATCGACATCGACCCGGCCTCGATTTCCAAGACGATCAAGGCCGACATCCCGATCGTTGGTCCGGTCGACAGCGTGCTGAGCGAGATGGTTGCGATCGTGAAAGAGATCGGTCAGGCACCGAATGCCGAGTCGCTTGCCAGCTGGTGGAAGCAGATCGAAGAGTGGCGCGGTAATCGCGGCCTGTTCCCCTATGACAAGGGCGACGGCTCGATCATCAAGCCGCAGACCGTTGTCGAGACGCTGTGCGAAGTCACCAAGGGCGATGCCTATATCGCCTCGGATGTCGGCCAGCACCAGATGTTTGCCTGCCAGTACTACAAGTTCAACAAGCCCAACCGCTGGCTGAACTCTGGTGGCCTGGGCACCATGGGCTTTGGTCTGCCTGCGGCCATGGGCGTGAAGCTCAACTTCCCGGACGCCGAAGTCGCCGTGGTGACGGGGGAGGGCAGTATCCAGATGAACATCCAGGAACTGTCGACCTGTCTGCAGTACGACTTGCCGGTGAAGATCGTCAATCTGAACAACGGTGCGCTCGGCATGGTCCGCCAATGGCAGGACATGCAGTACAACAGTCGTTACTCACATTCCTACATGGAGTCGCTGCCTGACTTCGTCAAGCTTGCCGAGGCTTACGGTCATGTCGGCATGCGTATCACCGATCTGAAGGATCTCAAGCCGATGATGGAAGAGGCCTTCGCCATGAAGGACCGTCTGGTGTTCCTCGACATTGCCGTGGACAACACCGAGCACGTCTACCCGATGCAGATCCGGGACGGTGCGATGCGTGACATGTGGCTGAGCAAGACGGAGCGGACCTGACCATGAGACACATCATTTCCCTGCTGATGGAAAACGAGCCGGGCGCGCTGTCCCGTGTCGTCGGTCTGTTCTCCCAGCGCAACTACAACATCGAAAGCCTGACCGTCGCGCCGACCGAGGATCCGACTCTGTCGCGTCTGACCCTGACGACCATCGGTCACGAGGACGTCATCGAGCAGATCACCAAGAACCTGAACAAGCTGGTCGAGGTGGTCAAGCTGGTGGACCTGTCCGAGAGTGCGCACATCGAGCGTGAACTCATGCTGATCAAGGTCAAGGCCACCGGGGCGCAGCGTGCCGAGGTCAAGCGCACCACGGACATCTTCCGCGGCCAGATCGTCGATGTGACGCCAAGCGTCTATACGATTCAGCTCGCCGGTACCAGTGACAAGCTGGACAGCTTCATTCAGGCGATCGGCACTGCGGCGATCCTTGAAGTGGTTCGTAGCGGCGTAACTGGGATCTCGCGTGGCGACAAGGTGCTGAGCATCTGAGGCGATGCGCCGCATTCGCGGCGCTTCACGGCAAACAGTTTATTGAAGGGCCCACGAGGCCAGTAACAGGGGTATTACATGAAGGTTTCCTACGATAAGGACTGCGATCTTTCCATCATCCAGGGCAAGAAAGTCGCAATCATCGGTTACGGCTCCCAGGGCCATGCTCACGCGTGCAATCTGAAGGATTCCGGCGTTGACGTAGTGGTCGGCCTGCGCACTGGTTCGCCGTCGGTGGCCAAGGCAGAGGCCCATGGTCTGACCGTCAAGCCGGTGAAGGAAGCTGTTGCTTCGGCTGACCTGGTGATGGTTCTGACTCCGGACGAGTTCCAGGGTCGCCTGTACAAGGACGAGATCGAGCCGAACCTGAAGCAGGGTGCAACCCTGGCTTTCGCCCACGGTTTCTCGATCCACTACAACCAGGTCGTGCCGCGCGCCGATCTCGACGTGATCATGATCGCACCGAAGGCGCCGGGTCACACCGTGCGCTCCGAGTTCGTCCGTGGCGGCGGTATCCCTGACCTGATCGCGATCTACCAGGACGCATCCGGCAATGCCCGTAACGTCGCGCTGTCCTATGCCTGTGGCGTCGGCGGTGGTCGTACCGGCATCATCGAAACCACCTTCAAGGACGAAACCGAAACCGACCTGTTCGGTGAGCAGGCCGTTCTCTGCGGCGGTTGCGTCGAACTGGTCAAGGCCGGTTTCGAAACCCTGGTCGAAGCGGGCTACGCTCCGGAAATGGCCTACTTCGAATGTCTGCACGAGCTGAAGCTGATCGTTGACCTGATGTTCGAAGGCGGTATCGCCAACATGAACTACTCGATCTCCAACAACGCCGAATACGGCGAGTATGTCACTGGTCCGGAAGTTATCAACGCCGAATCCCGTGCTGCCATGCGCAACGCTCTGAAGCGCATCCAGAACGGTGAGTACGCCAAGATGTTCATCACCGAGGGTGCGGCCAACTATCCGTCGATGACTGCTTATCGCCGTAACAATGCGGCACACGGCATTGAGGTCGTCGGTGAGAAGCTGCGCGCGATGATGCCTTGGATCGCGGCGAACAAGATCGTCGACAAGAGCAAGAACTGATCGACATGATCACGAAGGAACGCGGCCAAGGCCGCGTTTTTTCGTTTAAGGGCGCATTCTTGGTATAAAGCGCGTGGCTGGATGATGAACCGCGTAAGCGAAGCTCTGTCCATTCTTTCGAACCCGCAGTAAATGGTGATCGTGCATGACCGAACATCCCGACGAGTCGAACACTCCCAACGAGCCGGAAAGCTTGTTACCCATCGATGAGCATGTCGAGGAAAGCCACGACTCCGATGGCCGGAAGGTACGTCACCGCGGCGTTTACTTGCTGCCCAACCTGTTTACGACGGCGAACCTGTTTGCTGGTTTTTTCTCGATTATCAGTGCGATAAACGGCAACCTGCATGTCGCCGCGGCAACCGTTTTCGTCGCCATGGTGCTCGATAGCCTGGATGGCCGAGTTGCCCGTTTGACCAATACGCAGAGTGCCTTCGGCGCCGAATACGACTCGCTGTCAGACATGGTGGCTTTTGGTCTGGCTCCGGCTCTGCTTGCCTACGAGTGGGCTTTGTCCGAGCTTGGCAACGTGGGGCTGACCGTGGCGTTTATCTACGCTGCTTGTGCGGCCTTGCGCCTAGCACGTTTCAATACGCAGATCGGCAAGGTCGACAAACGCTGGTTCATTGGGCTGGCCAGCCCTGCTGCCGCCGGGGTTGTGGCCGGCTGGGTTTGGGCGGTTTGGGCGCTTGACGAGCAGGGTGTCGCTGGCGGTGACCTACCACTGGTTCTGGTCATGTTGTTTGCACTGATGGTGGCGGCCGCCGGCCTGCTTATGGTCAGTAACATAAAGTATTACAGCTTCAAGGACCTGGACCTCAAAGGTCGCGTGCCATTCGTGGCGATTCTGGTTGTGGTATTGATATTCGCTGTGGTGTTCAGCGACCCACCTCGCATCCTGCTGCTCATCTTCCTTGCCTATGCTGTTTCTGGTCCGGTGCAGCACCTGATGAAGTTCCGGCGGCGTAAGCACGTCGAGGGTTGATTTTTCTGCCCGAAGCGCGCTCCATGGTTGGGCTGCTAACCCTGGAGCGAGGCGACCGTGTTTATTCGCAAACCGAGCCTGTCATGTCGTGAAAGCGACGTAACGCCCGAGTCGGTCTATTTCGGGCGTCGCCGGTTCATTCGGGCAATCGCCAGCAGTGCCGCAATGGCCTCCCTGGCCCCTCCGCTGCGCGCGCAGCCTGAGACCTATCCTGAGGTCGCTGGACCGGTCCCGTCATGGTTGCGAGAGCGGCTGACAAGTGTTCAGCGGACCATTTCAGCCAGTGACGGCGACGCAGTCACACCGTTTTCCGACGCAACTACCTACAACAATTTCTACGAATTCGGCCCGGACAAGGGCGACCCTGCTCGGTACGCGCCCAGAATGAGCGTTGCGCCATGGGCCGTTCAGGTCGATGGCGAAGTTGCTCGGCCTGGCACGTTGTCGCTTGAGGATTTGCTTCCGGCGTCGGGTCTCGAGGAGCGGATTTATCGCTTGCGATGCGTGGAAGCTTGGTCGATGGTGATCCCCTGGCTTGGCATTCCTCTGTCGGGCCTGATCAAGCGTTTCGAGCCGCTTTCGTCGGCCAAGTATGTCCGCTTCGAAACTGCGGTGATGCCTGATGTCATGCCTGGGGTTCGATCCAATTTTGCGCTGATCGACTGGCCTTATGTGGAAGGACTTCGTCTCGACGAGGCAGTCCATCCGTTGGCCTTCCTGGCCGTTGGGATGTATGGGCGCGAGCTGCCAAACCAGAATGGCGCACCATTGAGGCTCGTCGTTCCATGGAAATACGGCTTCAAGAGTATCAAGTCCATCGTCAGGATCAGCTTTGTGCGCGAGCAACCCCGGACGACCTGGCAGTCGCTTGCACCGTCAGAGTACGGCTTCTATGCCAACGTCAACCCTGCCGTTTCGCATCCGCGCTGGTCGCAGGCAACCGAGCGCCGTCTTCCAAGTGGCCTTTTCAGCCCCGACATAAGGGCTACGCTGCTGTTCAATGGCTACGCTGACCAGGTTGCGGGGCTCTACAGGGGCATGGATCTGCGACGGAACTACTGATGCGTTTTCCCAAGCTGCGCGTGGGACTTTTCATGGTTGCTGCGTCGGTGCTGGGTTACTGGCTGCTCCTGGCGGCAGGTGACCGTCTAGGTCCGGACCCGGGCAAGATCCTAGTTGATTGGCTTGGTCAGGGCGCGCTCACACTGTTGCTGCTGACCTTGTCGATGACGCCTTTGCGCCTGTTGACCGGTTGGCCTATCTGGATCATCTGTCGTCGGCAGCTAGGATTGTGGAGCGCCTTTTATGCCTTCCTTCATCTGTTGGCCTTTCTAACGTTCATATTGGGTTGGAACTTCGAGCGATTGGCCAAGGAGTTGTTGGAGCGCCCTTACATTTTTGTTGGTTTCGTTGCGTTGACCGGGCTTGTTCCGTTGGTAGTCACCTCAAACCGGACGAGCATGCGGTACTTGGGGCGGCGGTGGGTGCGGCTGCACCGTCTGGTTTACGTGATTCTGGTGCTGGCGTTGCTTCATATGCTTTGGGTGGTCCGTTCTGATCTTGGTCGGTGGCTGATCTATGCGGTCCCCGGGGTTGTTCTTCTAGCCGTCAGGTTTCCCGTTATGGTCCGGCTGCTTTCGCTCAATGCTCGTGCTGGCAAGCCGAAGTAATGTTTTTCCAGCTTGGCTATTGACGCCCAGCCAAAGCCCCCTATAATGCGCACCACTTTCGCAGCGAACT